>Ga0099849_1000422_pt1 | contig 19559 bp, 21 predicted proteins | sample CB_VirMetaG_4_FD_78177 | JGI IMG/M metagenome (GOLD analysis project Ga0099849, IMG submission 78177) | Freshwater to marine saline gradient viral communities from Chesapeake Bay - CB_1508_1M Viral MetaG | ecosystem: Environmental > Aquatic > Marine > Coastal | place: USA: Chesapeake Bay... | reverse complement strand
AGCAGCCAAAGGGCTAGTCTGGGAAGATGATCCAGCCAGCTTCGATGGGCGGTTCTACTGGTCGGCTGGTGTGGCTAAGTCGCTGGATGATGTAACGGAAGAAGACGGCACGATCACCAAGGGCTTGAAGTCAAACGCCATTGCGACTGTAAAGGCGCAGGCTGCTGGTCTACTAGCGCCGACTGACTGGTACGTTGTCCGCAAGTCAGAGACAGGTGATGCAATCCCTGCTACAATCAGCACATATCGTGCGGCTGTCCGCACTGCTTCTGGTACAATCGAGGCAGCAATTACGGCAGCGGCAGACCTTGACGCCTTTATGGCACTGTACGATGCCCCTGAAGATGGCAACGCCCCGATCAACGACTGGCCTGAAGAGGTTTAGATATGACTAAAGCAAGAGACATCGCAAGCGCAACCACGCCCAATGCGAATGCGGCGTTGCTTGCCACATTCCCACACCGCAACCTCATCATCAATGGTGCGATGCAGGTGGCGCAGCGGGGAATAAGCTTTAGTTCCAATAACAGTATTGACTACACTATTGATAGGTGGGCTATATTTTCAAATGGTGTATCTACAACAACACAAGAGTCGTTTACTGCCGGACAGACAGATGTTCCGAATGAGCCTGTAAAATATTTAAAATGGAATATCTCAACTTATGCGTCTGGCGATAACTTGTTTCAACGTGTTGAGGATGTGCGTACAGGTGCAGGACAGACTGTCACACTTTCTTTTTATGCAAAAGCAGATAGTTCAATAACAAATAGGCCAAGACTAATTCAAAACTTTGGAAGTGGTGGTTCATCAGAAGTCGTTACTGCAACAAGCACAAATGCTTTAACAACGTCTTGGCAGAAATTTACTATTACCGCCACGCTTCCAAGCATTTCGGGAAAAACCATAGGTTCAAGCAGCTATTTAGAATTAGAGGCTTTAAGGTTTACCGACACTTTTACCGGCGGTGTATATATCGCAAACGTCCAACTAGAACTAGGCTCAACTGCCACGCCGTTTGAACACCGCAGCTATGCCGATGAGTTGTTTTCCTGCCAACGATACTACCAACGGACACAGTCCTTTATGGGTGCTGGACATAGCGTTAGCGGAGTTGTTGGAATTTCTCATTTACACAGGGCAATGAGGGCAACGCCTACTCTTTCTCAAGATGGCGTTTTTGTTATAACAGATGGTTATTCTATTGATGCAACACAGTCTTCTACTGGCGCACAAATAACTGCAAATAACATAAACACAACTGGCTATTATTTATATATACAAAATATTTCAGGATTAACTGCTGGGAAGCCTTATATGTCAAGGCTGTCAAATGCAAATGGTCTTCTTTATGATGCGGAGTTATAAATGAATATCACATCAGCACAATTCGTTAACAATTTAAATAATATTGCAGTTTCAATCACCGCCACCATTGACGGCATTGAAATGTCAGTACCCCTTGACCCAGACAACCGCCACTACGCAGAAATTCTGCGTCAGGTAGCTGCTGGCGAACTAACCATTGCAGATGCTGACTAAGATGGAGATGACCAGCTTGATTGATATGCTCGTCGGTTTAGTCCTTGCAGGTGGTGCGTGGTGGGCGAACGGTATCAACAGAGAACAGAAGCGAATCGAAATTCTTTTGAACAAGACTCGCGAAGAATACGCTACTCGTACGGATGTCCGTGATGATATGCGCCGTGTCATGGAAGCCTTGCACAGGGTAGAAGATAAGCTAGATAAAGCTTTGGACAAAAGATAAGGATAGCCTATGGCAACGATTACCACAGATCAAGAACTACAAGATGAGGTAGGTACTATTGCTGGTGCTGGTATCCCGGCGGCTACCGCTGTTACGCAAACTGTTCAGGGCACTGAAATACAAGGCACTGCAGGTACTCAGGCAGCGGCACAAGCTCCGGTACAAGCGGCTACAGCAGCAACTCAGGGTACTATAGCACCCCTGCCTACTCCTTCGGCACAAAACGTAGGACAGATTGCCAATACGTCTCTTTCACAGGTAACTCCTCAGATAGGAACGATGCAAGCTGCTCAGATCACCCAGCCTGTGCAGGTAGATATGACAGGAGTTCAAGCAGGTCCGTCGGCAGGGGCAATCGGCACAGCAGCTACCCAACAACTCGACCCCCAAGCTACCACCCAGTATCAGATGGGACAGCTACTAAGTAGCATCCAACAAGGCCAGCCAATGCCCCCGTGGGCTGCTCCCGCCGTTCGTAAGATCAGCGGTGTGATGCAAGCACGAGGTTTGGGCGGAAGCTCTATGGCTGCAGCAGCTATGACTCAAGCTGTCATGGAATCTGGAATTACGATTGCAGCAGACGACGCAAAAAAGTATGCAACTATTCAACTTGCAAACTTGAGCAACGAACAGCAGATGGCTCTGTCCAACGCAGCAACTTACGCCGCAATGGACAAGGCGAATCTAAATGCCCGTTTGACCTCTGCCGTAACCAACGCACAGTCTCTTTTGGCTATCGAAACAAAGAACCTCGACGCACAGCAACAGGCTAACACTCTGTCTTATAATGCCTTGACACAAGGTATCTTCAAGGATTCTGCCGAAGAGAATGCTCGTCAGCAGTTCAATGCAAAGAATGAGCTACAGGTTGAGCAGTTTTTTGCTGAGTTAGGTAGTCAGGTCGAGACAGCGAACGCAAACCGTGTAGCGGCAATGAATCAGTTTAACGCTGGCGAAACCAACGCAATGAACCAGTTTAATGCAACGATGAACGATGCCCGCGACAAGTTCAATGCAAACATGCAATTTGCTGTAGATCAATCAAACGTGCAGTGGCGCAGGTCGGTTAATACAGCCAACACTGCTGCCCAGAACGAAGCCAACCGTCAAAACGTACAAAACGCATTTAACGCAACACAAAACTCGTTAAATAATCTGTGGCAACAGTACCGCGACAACGCAGCTTGGAACTTTCAAAAGGGGGAGTCCCAACTGCAGCGGCAACACGAAATCGGTATCATGGCTATGGAATTTGCAAATAGCCAGAAGATATACGATCAGCAGCAAAAAGACAACCTAGCTGCCGGAGTTGGAAACTGGATTGCCAAGTGGATTGCAAATAGCTAGGAACAAATAGATGTTTGATTTAGGTAATATATTTAGCACCGTATGGACTATAGGAAGTTCGTTGTTCAGTGGGGGTTCTAGCGACGGTCCGCCTCCCGGACACCCAGAGTACAATATGGGAATGAATAGGTCTACTAGCGCACTGGGATTTATCCAGAAGGGTGCACAAGCGTACATAGGATCACAGGACAAGGATGCTCAAACTTTTCAAAGTGCGGAGTTTCAAAGACCTCGCAGTGTAAAAGAATTGACTCGCGGTACAGCAGTCGGACAGGTATCTTTACCTGAAATCCAACAACGTCTCTACCAAAATCCTGAAGTATCTCGCTATTGGGAAGCCCTGTTAAACTCCCAAAATGGTCAGCTTCAAAACCTACGTGCAGCAACATCCCAAGAAGTAAGCCCAACAGTACGGTCTGGACGCAAAACAAAAGTCCTTTCTGAGTCGACTTTGAAAGGTGAGATAGGCGTATGAAAATAGCACAAGATCAGCCTATGCGCGGTAGCATCGAAGCCAAAGATCCCTTTGCACGAGTGCCACCCGGATATAGCATCACACAAGATAATCAGAACTATGCTTGGGGACAGCCGCCACAGACGGTCGATCCAGAAGAAGCCTTGAATAAAGCTATCGGTTCCTTGAAGCAAAAGAAGGTAAAGCGGGAAATGATCAAGATGCTCATCGTAGGTGCATCTGTAGAAGTTCTTGTTGAAGGATACTTGATGCAAGCCTTTCAAGAAGGAAAGTATTCGCCGGACGTCGGCTTGTTGATCAAAGGTCCGCTTGCAATGGTTATTGCAGGGATGGCAGAAGAAGAGGGGATTCCGTATCGTCTGTTCGAAAACGACGACGCTTTAGAAGCTGACGAGATGGACGACGCTACCTTCTTCCGCATGATGAAACAAAACAACCCAGCGATGTTTGCATACGTCAGTGAGCAAATCAACGAAGATATTAGACGTGGCTACGTACCGGAAGAGCCGGAGCCTGAAAGCTTTATGAACATGAAACCGACGAAAGAAGAGGCTGAATAAGATGGGTATTGGTGCAGCATTTGCCGCTGGCCTTATCAAAGGCTTCACGCAAAACATAGAAAAAGAAGAACAAAAGCGTCTGTCTGAACAGGCTAAAATAGATGCCTTTGAGCAAACTGCGCTTCAGGCTGTTGTTACAGGAAAAGCCACTAACAAGGGGTACAGCGCAGCAGCAGACCTTATTAAGTCTGCACGTCAGCAGATGGATGATCGTAAGCCTATTGACATGTTTGGTCGTGCAACCGACGGGTTGGATTTGGACTTTGCAAAGCTGCAAGGTACTCTCGAAGAGGCTACAGAGTACGGAACTACATTCGGAACAGGCCAGAACAAGATCGGCTTCAACGTAGACATCTCTACAGGTATCGACGGAAAGCTTGGAAGAGCATATTTATCCGAAGTTGCAGGATTTGCAATGGACAAGAACTTTGAAGCCAAACTAGATGCACTAGACGACAGCCAGTTTGTATCATTTTATAATTCTATGGGTGCATCTCGCCGTGCAATTATCGATGCAGAGAAGAAAAGCGGTAAAGAGTTGTACGAGGCTCCCGACGTTATGGGCGGCAAGAACAGCCAAACCTATCGTGGCCTATATAAATTAGATAATTATTTTAAGCAAAGATTTGGTGGGTTGCAACCTGTTAATGCAACAGAAGGATCTGGTCTAAACGAAATTGACGTGCAAACTACTGCAATTGCAGAAGCTCACAAAAGTAAAACAGGCACGATGCCTGATACAGTCGGCATGGTAGTAAGCAGCGAAGGTGGGACTGTTCAGTTTCCTATGCTGACGTACGCAAACGATGCGGACAAAAAGCAGTTAGGAACAATTGCAGGTTACTTAGGGACATCGACTACCTCGTTGCTGGCCTACTGGCAAACCGACTTTATGCGTATTCCGGGAATCAATCCTGAGAAGCAGGTTGATGCCTTAGAAGCGTCGGTTTTTTTAGGGACAAGTGTTCCTTTTATCGATGCTGTAGATCCTGACGATCAACTCAGAACGATGCCTCAAGAAACAATTGACGACATAGCAAAAAAGGCAGCATCATCTGGTGCTGGTGATCTGCAAACGTTTGCTTACGCTTTGGCTCCGTATATGAAAGGTCCAAAAAAACCTTCTCGCCCTGCGGAGTGGGGTTCTATACGTGAAGTAAAGTCAGAAACAATTCAACAGTACATTCTATCAAGAGTGTACGGCGAAGACAAGGCTGATCAGGTTAGCTTCAAAGATTTCAGAGACGGACAGACTGCACTAGACACTACCTATGGTAAGCTACTAGAAATAGAAGAAGAGATGAAAGGCATAGATGCACCCCTTGTCTACGATAAATACAAAGGAAAGTTCGGTGCGGCATTCGACTTGGAGCAGGGTATCTTCGGGGGAATGGTAAGAGACTTAGGAATTTCCGTCGGCAGACAGGGTGAATTAAACTTAAACGACGATGAAAATTTATCAATCGAATATAGCGAGTATTTGAGCGATAGAGTGCGACAAGCTAGTAAGGCTGGAGTAAAGTTCGCAGAGCTAGAGGCTATGCGTATCTCTCTTGCTTTTGAAATGGCAAGAGCAGCCGACCCATCAGGAAGACTCTCTAACCAAGATATCGAACAACAGCTTCGTAAGTTAGGAAGCGACTGGCAAACTTCAGACCAAGCAGTCGCCGCTATTCAGGTTGCTAAAAAAGAATTTAGACTGAAGGCAGAACAGTACAAGGTTCTTGTCAGGCTAGGTGAATCTCAGCGTACTGCTACAGAGCGTGATTACAAGATTATCGACGGTACGATTGCAGCGGATTACATTCTTCGAAACAAAGGTGTAAAATATAACACTGGAGCGGCAGGGAAAGATAAACCCTCTGTTGATACATCAAATATTGTATTAACACCTAGCGGAAATTATATTGATTCATCTACAGGACTACCGGCAAGCGAAGAGCAGATAAACGCTATAAAGTTGAAAAACGAACAGGAAGTTTAACATGGCAACTCCGGCGATTCAGCCCGATCCTACGCAGGATAACGATAACAATCCTGCTGTCAACGGACCTATTCCTAATCCTACAGAAACTTTGGCTACAGCCGCTAAGAGTATTACTGGTGGTGGTATTACCAAGACTGAAGAAACAGGAACCGACGAGTTATATAGGACTCCAGAAGGCGATATCAAGTCGACTGGTGAGGCGGCTGCACTGAGCGTAGAGCAACAGCAACAGCAGATATCCCCGGAAGAATTTCGGGAGCGTGTTCGCACAGGACAAATTCCTACAGTTGCCAAGATCGAAAAGGGCGTACTGCAAAACTCTGTTGAACTACTGGGTATGGAAGGTATTTCTCCAGAACACAAAGAACTTGCTAACCAACGCTTGAATGGTGCGTACGAACTGTACACAATGCAGCAGCAAGAGCCTAGCGTACCAGTTCCTTTCGGGCAAGAGGTAGGTGAAGGTGAATACAAGTTTGCCCCGACAGCAGAAGCAAAACAAAACCCGAAGCAGCTAACTGTAGAAAGAAACATCTTTGAAGGTAAGAAAAGTGTTGCACAGGTTGTAAACGGAGCATTTGGAGATAAACTAGGTCTAGCACGAGACGATCAAACAATCATCGAAAACATCTTCGTTCGTAACATATCTACCGGAAGCTTTTGGGATACCCTCGTTGAAAAAGTTAACGAAGGAACTATTCGTGGTACTGCCATCTACCTGCCAGATATTGTATTGAACTACGGTGTTCACGCTGTCGAAGCAGCGGCAGCTACGGCAGTTACTTACCTTACACCCCTAAACAATCGTGGGTTTATGGAGCAGTGGGAAGATACTGCAGACCAGAGACAAGCCACATCTCAGTGGTGGAAGGGTATGCTTGCAGATAATCTTGCCGTTAAAGAACTATCTGTAGTAATGAACGAGATGGTAGCTAACGACCTAAAAAGTCAGCTAGATGCCGGAGCAATAGACGAGGAAACGTACAACAGACTAACCAAGTCTACGATCACCACCCCAGAAGGTACGCCGGTTACTGTTGAAAATCAATTCATAAACGAAGACATGGCACAGACGTTGTTGAACACGTCGATTGATCAACTGTCAGACAGTCAGCAATATGGGTTGGTTTTGGCGGAATCCGCTATGGCAATGATTGGCGTAGGTAAACTAAAGAGTGCTGCCGGAGAAAAGCAGTTAGCCACCATATCTACTCGTGTCCAAGATATAACAGCCCGTGCAGCAAAGCCTGATGCAACCAGCGAAGACATAATTCGTGCTGCAAAGTTCAAGGGCTTAAATCCTCTGCAGCAAGGTCGTATTCTTGATATGGAAGGCGACATCGACAAGATTAATGAAAAGGCTATCTTGTATGCTATGGGAATGGATCGTGCAACAGGAAACATCAAGAGACTTTCAACAAGTCGCAACGATGTATCTAAGCGTATGCAGGACTACAGGGCTGCAGGAAAAAATACAAAGGCTGCAGAGTATCGTACCTTAGAAGCTGAAAAACGTCGCTTAGATGGTATGGCTGTAAAAACGTACCTAACAGGTCGGTTTATTCCTAACGTAAAAGAAAACTTCATCGAAGCCGCTCCGCTGTCTCTCGCTATGTACTACGGCGGTGAGTCAGAAACGATGCAAGCTTGGTTCGAAGGTGACAGACTTGCAGCGGAAGGCATGTCTGCTTTGGGATATATGTTCATTGGAAAGCCAGCGGCAACGTTAGCCGGTAAAGGTGCTTATTGGGTAAACCAGCAGGGCGGGGATATCGCAAACAAAAGTTTAGGTATGGTCGAAGCAGTTGCTAACCTGCCTTTCAAGCTTGTGGGCCGCGATGTAATTAAAGGCTACCTGCGTGACAATAGCATCGATAATTTTGAAAAAGCGTATATTGCTGCTACAGGAAACCGACTTGATAGGAAGGCTCGTGTCGCTCTCGACATGGTAGGAAGAGTAGCTGGTGCCCTAGATGATGATGGGTTAGAGCAAGTCGTATCGTCTATGGAAAAACATCAAGACAGACTGGCTAACCTTGTAAAGGCTTTTCCTGACAAAGATAAGGTAGAGATGGAGGGTATGCTACAGGAAAGCTTGGCAATGACAAGCAGCATCGGCTGGCTCCAGTCTGCAAACAAGCTTGCCGGATTTTCTGTTGATGCTCGTGACGCAGGGTCATTAAAAAATATGTCTGATCAGTTGCAAGCCCAGCGACTAATTCAGCAGCAAGCATCTAGCACGATGCGTTTAGTACAAAACCTACGTGCAAAAGTAGCAGACCGAACTGACCTGACAGACCCCGGAGAAGTGAATCGTTATATTGACGGCCTAGAGGCAGGTATACAAAAGCACCTAGAGCAACTCAATACGGACAAGGCTCTGTTAAACAAACAGATCAACGAGTTCAAGTCTGGCATCATTCAAGATCCAACAACCGACCTACCGGCTGGTATTCTGGATAGCTTGGATGAGATGGAAATGGAATTGGCTTTGAGCCTAAACAAAGACCTCGACGAGATGCAGGTAATAAACCGGCAGTTCAAAGAAAACTCTCAAGCCCTTGCTACTCGTGCAGAAAATATTTCATTGCTTCGAAACAATGACGTATCTCACATGAAACAGACTGCTCGTAGTCTTGAGATGATGGTGCACAATAGATTTGCCCGTATGCGTAAACGTGCCAAGCGGGGCTTTGTAAAAGTAGATAAACGTGCGGCGGAGATGGGTGCGTCTGTCAGCGTTAACAAGATGATCACAGAATTGATGAGTTACGCTCCTGATGGTGACAAAGAAATCAGTCGGTTTTTCTCAAAGAACTCTCGCTTCTTTGTCGGCACACTAGGTAAGCGTATGTATACTGTTGCTAACCGTATGGCACGTCGTTCCCTAGATTCCCTCGAAGGAAGTGGTTATGACGAACTATACCGTCTGCACACCAACCCAAAATCTGGTGAATACTTCTTAGGTGAAAACCCTCGCCCATTAGATATCATGTTGTTTTACATGGAGCGAGGCGAAGGGCCGGAGTTTCTTGCAACTCCCGGAGAGGTAATGGATGTGTATTCTGCGTTCCGTGATTATGCTGTTCGCATAGGTGATGAAGGACTTGCATCTCGTTACCGGGACTATGCAGGAACTGTAGAAGATACTGTGAAAGAGCAAGCACCTGATTTGTTCAACGACTGGAAAGAGGCTCGTTCGATTTATCAAGCAGAATGGTTTGATAAGCTACGGATGGGTGGACCGCTGACTAAGTTGCACAAGTCTCAGAACGGACCTATCAAAGCTGTCAACAAACTCGACGAATCTGGTGAATCATTCTGGTTCGATGATGTTGCTATCGGAGAAGAGATTCCAGAAGGAACAGCAAGTGACCGTCTATTTAAGGTTGCTTACAAAGGTGCGACACCGATGGACGTATTCGATCCGATGGTAAAGAACATCAACGGTGCTTTGCGTGGCGATGATGATGCTTTGAGTACCCTAGTAAAGTTCCGTGACCAGTTTATCCAAGAGTTTAGCGACAATCCTATTGGTGAGGTATTCGACTTAACAGACGAAGCAAGTCTTGCAGACTTTAACTTGCTAAGTTCTAACTTAACTGAGTTGGTTTATGCAAAGTGGGGAAGGGGCGTTGCTAAACAATTAGGCGAACGTGCCGACTTAGATATTGATGCTATACGAGGCGGCGGGTATAACTTTGATAAAATCGACAATGTAGCTGAAGTTCAAGAAGCCTTAACCGTTGCCGTTCGTGGTCCTGATGGAAAAACAAGACGTGTAAAGCTTGTTGACATGGACCGCATGATCGAAGAAGAACGGAGCATTGAAAAGCTAGTTCGTGAAAGCAACGAGATGGCTGCAAACATGACCAAGTATCAAGGTCGAGTTTTGCGAGATGTTGAAACAGTACAGGCTAAACTAATTGCTGACAGCCAAGTACGTGATGAAGGTGTCCGCGCAATAACAAAAGCTATCGGCGCAGATAATCCTCGTTCATTCTTTGAAAAGTATGTTATCAACGGAACAGTCGGCGGCATAGATAGAGTACGAGATGCTGTTCGAGGAAAGCTAGGTGACAGCTTTACTATCGATGGAAAACAGTACGATACAAATGAAGCCCTAGATCGTGGCATAACCTATATGATCGTCAACGGTATGATGGATCACGGCGGATTGGCTCCTGTTGCTGGTCGCAAGTCTATGGGATCAAATGGTAAGACTTACACCACACAGGCGATGTACAATCCAGAAAACATAACCGACGCTTTAGATAAAGATAATGTACAGAAGATTCTATCTGAGTTTATCGATCAGGAACACCAGTCTTATCTGTTCGAGATGGCAGACTACCTAAGTGACAACGCTGCAGTAGCAGCGGGTGCTTTAGATACTATGCCAAAGATTGAAAACGTTGTACGGCCTATGAACGTGAACCAGCTAATCTCTCGCGGATTCAACCTTGCTCGTGGTATGGTTAGCCCTCAGTACGTTGCTGCAGAATTAGGCGTGTCTCTTGCGACACAGGCTGGCTTAGACATGATGAAGCTTGCTGCCGGAAATAAAGCGGCTGCAGACCTGATGTTACAGCTTGTTAAGAATCCAAAGCAGATGACAAAGGCAGACTTGGATACATTTGATAACTTGGTCACGACGTTTATTGTGACTGAGCTAGGACAACTTGGCGAAACTGGTCGTGAAATTATAACAGATATAACAACTCCACCGGAAGGGGACAAAGATTAATGAAACAGTATAACAATGGCCCACGCAAGGGCATGATGTATGGTGGCATGTCACGTCGCAAGCCTATGATGTACGGCGGAACAGCAACCAAGCCTCGTAAGAAAGCACAGATGGGCGGGATGATGCAGTCTGCCCCGATGATGCAACAAAAGAAACCGACGCAGCAGATGCAACCCTTGAGTACAGGTATGGGTATGAACATGGCAAAGGGCGGTAAAGCCTTTCCTGATCTGACAGGAGATGGCAAGGTTACCCAGAAGGATATCTTGAAAGGTCGTGGTGTTGAGATGATGTACGGTGGAAAGACGAAGAAACGTGGCTAGAAAAGTTGTCCGTGCCCCAGAGGGATATCACTGGATGAAGCAAGGAAAACAGTTTGCGCTAATGAAAAACCCCAAAGACGGTTATAAACGTCATCGGGGTTCTTTCTTGAATGCGCGGTTCGAGATAATCAAGGAACACAAGAAGTCTAAATAAACTGTCTCGACTTCTCCATGACCTCATCGGCGTTTGATCTAAGATACCTTAACAGGGATGCTATAGAGTGTGCACCTTCATACTCTGGCATCCCTTTGTTAATTGTAGATTCAAACATGTCAGGTGGTACTGCATCCATGTTCATCTCTACGTTACCGTCCTGCTTTAGATACACAGTGAATTGAAATAAGTTAGCTTTATTTTGCTTCTTTGCCATTGACGTTCTCTAGGTCTTGTATCGCTAGGTTGTAACAGTCGGCTCTAAATGTGAATCCGTTAGTCGGATCGACATCCCCCCTGCTATATCGTGTAGCCTTCTTGTAGAACGTTTCCTTTGGTATCTCTCCCAAGATCCAAGCCTTGCTATGGTCTGTGAGAATACGGACGAACACATAGCTGTCACAGTCTTGCTTAGAGCCGTGTGCTGCTACAGAGCAGTCGTAGTTTGGTGAGGGGGTGGTATTGCACCGCTTGGTCTTTACGTCTACACGTCGGTTTTGTACCAAGAGATCGAAGTCCTTGCTGTTGACAGATTCACCGCCAGCGTAGTCTTCTACGATTATTTCTCCGATTGCCCCTACCACATTGCTAAGACTGCCAGTTATGCTGCCCTGTAGATTGCCTACAGAGGCAGCTTTCTTTTTGGCGCGGATAAGGATGTCAGGCGTTATCTTGATTTGTATCATCTTCTTCTCTGGGTAAGTATACTAAAACAAACGAGCCACAGTTCGAACAACTGAGGTTGGTGACCATAGAATGATCTGGATCATCATCCGTATCATGGTCACCGCCCCAAGTCAAGGCGTATGTACAGTGCCAACAATTCATGCTGCGTTCAAATCCACTACTTCACAGACACCTGCAGTACAAGCCAACTCACGTGAACCGCTGGTATTGTCTTCCTTCTCGAAGTCTGTCAGCTTTTCCCAGTCTATAGCAACGTGATCGTACGTTGCTTTCCACTCCAAGTATTCATCTCTGTCGATGTCTTGGTACGGAGCCTGTTGGTAAGTGTGGTCACTGTGCGGCAAGAAAGATACTCCAGAAGCTACGTCAAAGTTTTCGTAAACCCACGCACCGACTTCCATCCACTCGCTTTCCTTGACCGTGATCGTAACAGATGGTTTGTGCTCACACCAATGTAAAGCATAGGTCTTCCACAGTTCTAGCTGCTCAATGGCTGTCATCTGTGTCCGCGTTACCGCACCATCAGGTGACTTCATCGGGAACGAGAAGACTGTTGTAGAGTCTGGCTTCATCATGTCACGTTCGTTATGTACCCCAGATTCAATCAAGAACTGTGTCAATGGGTCTTTGTTATCACCACGAACAGTACGAATAAAGTAATCGTTGTGTCGTGCATGGATCCCACTAGCGGAGTCCGTAAGCTGAGAGACAGTACCGCTAGGCTTGACGCAGGTGATTGCTGCGCTGACAGGGATACCAATCTCTTCTGCGATGCGTCGGTTTGTTTCTACCGCAGTTTCCCGCATTTCTTCTAGCCAACGCTTGCTATCCACATTCTTTGAAAGAACAGGATGATCCATGATACCTGTCAAAGATACACCAAGCAAACGCTCTTCTTCTGTATTCTTCTTCCAGATATTACGAAGGTACTTAAAGTCTGTTAGGGTAGACTGCAGGGTTCCCAAGATTGTTGCCAAGCGTACTTTATCTTTGAGGTTCTCTAGGGAGTCGGTTTCACGAACAACAACCTCAGACAAGTTGCAGAACTGATATCCACGCAGGATGATTTCTGAACAAGGGTTGGTTCCCCACATGTGCCCTGTTTCACGTCGTCCGTTACGAGCAACCTGCTTGTCGGCTGCTTCACGATTGAACATGCCACGCTCACCGGACTTGCTGTCGTATAAAGCAAGCCACTCACGCATGAACGTACCCATCTCAGGCTTAGTCTTATAAGAAACTGAATTGTTTGCCAGCGCACGTTGTGGCTCAGACTCCCACCACATACCAGACTTAGCATGTGCCATTTGGTCATCGTTCAAGTTAGATAGGCTGATCAAAGCAGAACGGCGCACACCGCCTACAACTACGATCTCTCCGATCTTACACATGAGGTCGTGACACTCAATTGGGAACAAACGTCTGCCTTTTGCTTTCCTGAAGATTTCAACAGTAAAGTTAAACAAGTCTGCAAGAGGCTGCGGACCACTCGCTCTGCCGCCCATAACCTTCAGACGAGCACCAGCTTCACGGACTCCAGACATATCCCACTGAGGAATTTGACCAGCATACAATAAAGCAATCAACTCACGCAGTGCTTTTGCCCATCCGGGTTTGCTATCACCCACTTTTATAACTGTGCTAGAATCGCCCATGTTATCAGATACAACAGGAAGCCTGTCAACATTTTCTCTCTCCACACTAAAACCGACACCTGTACCACACATCAAGATGTACATGCACTCATCGAACGCACGAGGACTGTCTACAGGAATGTAGCTACAATTATAGCCACATACTGCATCACGCTCTAAGGCATCACCAGCAGTCATCATAGCCCTCATCGAAGGCATGACCCGCAAGTTTAGGATAGCCTCTTCTAGTTCATTCTTTAGTGAACTATCCAGCTTATAGCCGTGCTTGTCGTGCACATAAGAATCCATAAAAGAAATGTATCGGGATACAGTCTCATCCCAGTTCTCCCTGCGCTGCTCGTCTTCGATCCAACGTGCGTAGCGTGATTTGTGAATAAATTGTTGGTATGGTGTAGGCAGCATATTGCTCATGTATCTATTCCTTCTCTAGTCGGTTTTTAATTGTTAGTAGTCGGTTTGTGTACCATTTGGCTTTGGAGATGTCTTCGTCTCCGTTTTTGTATCTTTCTCGCCATGTGTACTTGAGGACGTTACCTTTGTAGTATCCTCGTAATTCTTCGGGAGACAACGCCGCCTCGATTGCGTCAATGCACTCGATACCTGCTTGATTATAGTGTGGCGGATTGTTGACAATATCTACTCCTCCATAAGCCATCTTACCGGCCTGTTCGTTTTCATCTTCTTGGCTAGGCCACACTTTCATTTGATTCTTCATATATTTTTCGTGTCTCACCTGTTATCTCCGCTGCCTTGTAGTTTGTCGCGAATCATACGATCCTCTAGCTTGTCTAGGTTCATCTGTGCGACTTCTTCTAAGCTGTAGCCTAAGTCTCGTGCTAAGATTGCAACGTACCATAGCACATCACCTAGTTCTTTTGCAATGTCGCTTTTATAAAACAAGTCAGACTTCCCATCACGAATGATCTTCTTTACCTTGTCAGCAACCTCACCGGCTTCACCAGTTAAACCCAACGCAGGATATACGATAGCATACTCATTTGGATATATAGCAGTAGATTCTGCTCTCATCTGATATTCATCTAGCTTCATTGTTCTGTCCCAAAGTTTACTCTAACTACGTTGCCTTCTACAGTCTTTGTAATGCGAGGGTCTTCTACTTCGGCTTCTTCAATCATCTCTTCAGCAACGAGTCTAAATTGTATAGCCGCAACACCCCTATCAAACAAGTCGTCAGTGTGTTCCCTAACCATATCTAACACACCTTCTTGCACAATCATTGCTGAATTAAAATCATCATCGTCGTCGTAGGTTTTATTAGTAGTGTCGTAGGCGGACAATGTAAACTCATCTTTACCTGTTGACCTTAATATGACGTAGTACCGATCAGGTAAAAGCGACATCATCTCTACATTCTTTTGCAGTTCTTCATCATCAATAGTCATTACTTGTACCAATCTGTAGGAATGGAGCCTTCTGCCCACAAAAATTTATGCCGTTCACACCAAGAAGAATACGTCGTCTTGCTGCCCTTGTAAATCTTATTCGATGCTCTCAAGAAAACAAAACGTATGTCTAACTTAGGATGTTGCTTTTTAACTAACAGCATCTTAACTCTGTCGTCTTTAGTCAGGTGTCCTTTTGCTTCTACATATATCTTAGATTTTTCTAGGTAGAAATCTGGAGTATAGTGTCGAGGCTCTGGTATGTACTTAAACCGTTCTTCCTCATACTTAAACGGTACAGAGTTTTCTGTTAATGTTCGAGCGATGTTCAACTCAAACTGCGACCTATATCCTGCTTTTTTCAAAATTCTAGTCCAATCGATTGAAATCTTTTTATCAGATACCCTGCCAGTTTGGGGGATAGTCTTTCTATATTTGTAAGTTCTGTTGTTAAAGGGTGCATCGGCACACATACATACGCTCCCGCATAAGATACTCTGCTTATCTTTTGTAACTCTTCTTCTACAAGTTTTATGTCACGAACTTCTGTGTCAGCCTGTAACTGACCTTCTTTACTATAGTTGTCAACAAGAGTCAGGGGCAAGCCATTCTCATGGATACGCATCTGACAGATACGCCTTTCGCCCCCACTCTTTTTAATAGACTCTATGTAGACGTGATGCAAACTTTTATTCATCTGCATCAATTCTACTTCATAGTTTTTTACAAACAAGTATGGCATCAGAGTTCTTTCTTCTTCAACGTAGAGTACCAAACCTGTGGCGGTGACTTTGCTCGTGATGTCACTCTATTGTGCAAGATAGCATTAGGCCAACAATGGTGGCGATACCCGCACAGGTTGCACTCACGAGGCAGCAACTTATTGCCTGTAGATATTACCTCACCTTTGTTCTTGTAGGTTTCGGCAACTGGCTTGTAGGGCTTGAAAGGCTTCACGTCGGTTTTGTTAAGGAACTTGATACGATCTGCCGCGTCCTTCAAGTAATGCTCTTTGTCTTCTTGCGACCACTCTGGCACCTCAACGACAGCAACCATACCACTAGACTTATTAACAACTATCCATCCACCGAAAGGTAAACCGACTGCCTCGCTGTACAAAAACCCCTGCATCAGGTAGCCAAACGGATCATCTTCTTTCAGTTTGTCGTAACCACCCAGTCCGGTAAACTTATAGTTGAACGCCCAGTCACTTGCAGATTTGATATCCCATACTTTATCTTGACCTAGTTCGTCACGCAAGATCACGTCTAGGGTTCCCTTGATCTTCTCTCCGGCAATCTCTAGCTCTACTTGCTTCTGGTAATCTACGATCTCTACACCAGCCTCTTGCATAATTGCCATCAAGATAGATTCAGTTAAATCACCAAACATGAATCTAAACAATGTGTTATAGGACATGTCTTCTTTGATGCCGTGTTTATCTAAGACTTGTTGACAAAGAGGGCGACCCAAGCCAGACATACGAATACGATACTTACCCCTGTCAGAAGTAAGCTGCTTTACGATGGATTCCTGACAATCCCTTTTAAAAGTTTCGAGAGTCTCAGGGGAGACAGTTGTTTCCCCCCTGAGAGCCTTAGACATGTAGTCCTGTATTTTAAGCAGCGTTAGCATTATCAAAGTCCGCTGCCAAATCGATGTCGTCATCGTCAGCGAGAAGCTTTGCTGCCTCACGATGCTGGTTCATAACATTCTCGTTATGTCCCTTTACGGTATCAACAAACTTAGACATCAAACCTTTGTCTTCGTCAGAGATGGTATCGACTACGCCCTTCAAGGTTGGCATCGGTGTCCAGTAAGTCACACTACCGTTCTTGTGTCGGTTTGTGGCTAAGTTGATTTCACACTTCTGCATGATCTTGTTCTGCTTAGTCAGGTTGTTGATGAAGTCGTTCATCGGAATGAAACCAGATCGCTTGAAGTAAGCTACTACTGGCTCGTCCTTGATCTCTACCACGTTGCCGTCAGCGTCCTTGAACGTGCCGGAAATCTTAGAGTAAAGAATCTGATTGCAGCTAACCGAACGAGATGTAAGGTAAGCAACATCATCTTTAGCTAGGCGGCTTTCCTCATCACGAGTCAAACGACCACACTTGTTTGTGCCAATTGTGTCGGGGAACATCCCTGACAAGGTTGTCTTCTGAACCGACTTGCAAGAAAACGTACCGCTTTCCTGATCCCACATGCTGTACTCAAAGGTACGAAGGATTGGGCGAAGAACAACTTCTTCAGCGTAGATAAATCGACCATCTACATACATCTTCCATGAGCCACGAGTTAGAGACTTACCGTCTTCTGTCTCTGCATCATAGTTGATGTTAATTCGTGGTAATCCTTTTTGACCAGTCTGTTTAACTGACTGACCACTTGCTTCCATCAACGCTGCACTATCGTCTGCATTGAAGGCTGCTACAATTGCGTCCATATCTTCCATTACTGTTACGTCTGTCCCTGTATCCATGATTTTTCATGCTCCTGTTATTAGGGTTGTAGATTGATACTACAGATCTACCTCTGTTAAGTCAAGCCAATTATCACCGATTTTTAATTCTATTCCTACCGGCATATCGTATTCAACGCCATAGCGGTTAACTGTCTCTGTGGGTAAAGATAGCATGGCATACTCTAAAAGCTTGATACAAGCGTCTTTTTCATCTGGGTGTACATCTAATACTATAGAGTCGTGAACAGTATTACAAATTACAGAATTAAGATTTCTCGTACGCATCATTCTTTCTAGCCGAACCAGAGCAGCAGGTAGCAGGTCAGCGGTAGCAAAACCTTGTACCGGATAGTTACATATTGCTGTACGATTTGTAGCCGTACCCCACTTAGTCCACCGCGCATCGGGGAAAGCATACTGCCTACCGCTTGGAAGGGTGATTAATCGCTTCTGGACGGCCTCTCGCTGGAGTTGATCGTGCCAAGCAGTAACACCTTCATACTTCTCCTTAAAGGCTCTGTAGTAGCGTTGTTGGGAGTCGGTTCCGGTGACACCGCCGTATAGCGGTTTGAAGGTATGTGCCTTTGCTTCTTGTCGGCTGCACCCGATAATACTGGCAGTATAGCTATGAACATCTGTACCCTTCTCCACGTCTATGTATGCTTGTCCATCCTTTGCAAGAAACCCGGCTACCCGAAACTCTAGCTGCGAGTAATCTCCCTCAAGTATCTTGCCGCCCTCGAAGCGGCTCTCGACAACCTTCCGTATAGCGAAGGTATTTCCACGCGGCATATTCTGAAAGTTAGGATTGCGGCTCGAAAGGCGACCCGTCGCCGTAACACACTGCATAAACTCTGGATGGATAAAACCATTCTCGTCAACATTGTTTTTCATCCCTTCTACAAAGGTGGACAGATAGGTACGCAACGCACTGTAACGTACATAGGCTGTAACAAATTCGTGGGCATCTCCCGACAAGTCGGTCTGTCGGTTCTCTAAAGTAACCTTGTCGGTTTTGAATCCGGCGGATGCTGTATCCATCGGGTCACGCGGAACCAACTTGAAGCCAGCGACCTCGCCAGTAGAAACGTAAATAACTCCTGTTCCGCTGCACGGCTTACAGATACGGATAGCCTTGCCTAGTGTGCCGTCTTTCTTTAAGGGGCTTACACGTCCTTCACCGCGACAGCTACCACACTGACTACCTCTCGTCTTATATATTACATCTGTCATCCGGCGAACAGTTGAGTTAAACTCGCTGCGTTTCATGCGAGTACGAAGCTTTGGCTTCATAGTCGAGCCACGCATCTCGTGACCCAAGTTAAATATGCGTGACCAAGACGGCTTGTCTTTTACTCTGCGCGAGTATAGCAAGACGCTACGGTCATCGGGGCTAGAGAGATTGACAGGTGTATCACCCATAGCTTCTTTAGCTAAACGATCTAAGCGAACTTCTAGTTCGTCCATCTCCTGTTGGTATTCTCGCTCAATCTCGTCTAGGGTTTCTAGGTTTATCTTCAATCCATTTTGCTCTATACGAGCAAGCGAATCAGTCATCTCAAGCGAAAGTCTTAGCGTCGGTAGTAAAGTCCGTTCCATAATATAGTTCCTCAAAGGTAGTGCCAAAGGCTTCAAGCTGTTTAAGTGCTATCTCTTCTGTAGCAAGTACGTCAGCTTTTCCGTACTCTTCTACTATCTCCCACGGTATGTCGTAGAACGTCTTGCCGCTTTTGAGGTACGGCTCCACAAGGTCTTTCTCCTTTTTGGTAACGTCATACTTTTCTGCAAGAGCAGCAAGTCCAAGAGGCCAACGCTGCGACTTGGATAAAATATATTCTGCAACCATCGTATCATAAACGTGTCCCTCATATTTAAATCCACATTCTCTGATCCACGACAGATCAAACTTTATGTTTTGTCCCACAACAACGTCAGCCGTGTCAAGTTCCCGCTGGAATGTTTCGGCAGCAAAGTCGTAGGCTGGCTTGT
>Ga0099849_1000419_pt1 | contig 19574 bp, 29 predicted proteins | sample CB_VirMetaG_4_FD_78177 | JGI IMG/M metagenome (GOLD analysis project Ga0099849, IMG submission 78177) | Freshwater to marine saline gradient viral communities from Chesapeake Bay - CB_1508_1M Viral MetaG | ecosystem: Environmental > Aquatic > Marine > Coastal | place: USA: Chesapeake Bay... | reverse complement strand
ATGGTCAGTCCAAACGACACGGTTTTTCAATACCCCATCCCGGGTTCAACGTTGCTGTTTGTTTTGCTTTTGTTTCATGACGTTTTCATGTGCTGATTTGCGATTGTGACACGGTACACAAAGCGATTGCCAATTGTTCGATTCCCAAAACGGCCCGCCATCGCGAACCGGAATCACATGGTCAACGACGTTTGCGAACTCACGACACGACACACACACGGGATGTTTTTTCAGGTATGCGGCGCGCGCTTTCTTCCATGCCCGCGACCAATATCGTGTGTCCTGTTTGGTCGGTCGGTTGTTGTCGCCATGTGATGACCATGGATTTGGTGTTTGTTTCCTGTTGATTGATGGCATGTCGTGACGCTGTTGTTGTTCAATTGTGTTCAATGCGGCCCAACACATCATCGTGTATCACGCCCAACCATTTGATTTGTTCAAACGTCAATCGCGAACGTTTGTGTTGAATCACGCCAAACGATTCAACGAATGATTCGTTCCAACCTGATTCAATGAATCGAATGATGTTTGCGGCGATTTCGTTTCGTTCCTCTTTTGAATATGCGTCACCGACTGTTCGTGTTGCTTTATTTCTTTTCCGTGTCATTGTCTTTGAATGGTTTGGTGATTTCAATCATTTCCGATTCGGTCATTTGAATTGAACCGCCCAATTCATCCAACGTTTTTGTTCGATGTGGCAAATTCAATTGTTTCACAAAATCGGAAAAACGTTGTTTGTCGTCATCGCTAAGGCGATTTGTCATTGTTTGTTGTTCACGATGTGCGCGTTCATGGTGTTGGTTTTCACGAAAAACAACCGTGTGTTTCAACTCGTAATCACGCAACGCACCAATCATCGACGGTGTGTCAAACCTTCCGAACAACGTGATTTCGCCGCGACGAATCATTTTCATCACATGTCCGAATTCCTCAATTTTCAAGGTTGGAAATACATCAATCACGTCGTCGATTGCGGTTTGCAAATCATCTTGATTTTGCCATGAACGCGAATCAGGCAAACGAACGGCGCGCCATGTTTTTGTTAGTTCATTCAACAAAATCAATTTTGTCGTTGCGCGATTGATGGTCAAACCGGCCGTGATGGTCAAACCATCATCAAACAATTGTTTTGGTGATTTTCCTTGAATCGCGATTGTCAATTGGTCATCGCCCGCGATTCGCGCCAAATGTTTTTCATCGCGTTCGCGCCTTTGTGCGATTTCATTTTGTCGCCCATTCAATGACGCTGTTTGCGTCAAACGGTTTGTGTTTGTCAACTGATTGTTCATGTGTTTTTTTGTTTTTCAAAACCCAATTTCGCGCGGTTGATTTCCAACAAACGATTTTTCCCGCGCGGCGTTTCCATCCCATGGATGACCAATAATTCCAAAATGATTCATAATCGTTCGAACCCAATTCCAAAAAATATTCCCGACATTCATCAATCGTGTTTGGACGTTGCCCGGAATTATTTTTTCGCACACTCTTTGTTTTTTTCTCTTTTTCCTCTTTCTTATTATCTAAGTGCGCGGATTTCCGCGCGTCTGTTGTGCGGATTTCCGCGTTGCTGATGTGCGAAATTTCGCGCGTCTGTTGTGCGGGATTTTGCACATGTGCGGAAAATTGCACATTGGAAAATGATGATTTTTCGGTGATTCGCAATGAACGTTTTCGGCCATTGAATGACGCGATTTCAATCAAATTCAAATCAATCAATTTTTGAATCATCGATGATGTTTGTCGTCGCTTGCGATGAATGCGGTCGGCGATTTGGTCAACGGACAACCAACATTCGCCGCCGTTACACGAAAACGCGTAAACGATGCCCCAAATGGCGCGATGCGGCCAATCAATTTCGGTCACGCGTTGGATGCGTTCCGGAATGATGATGAACGTTTCGTTGTCCAATTCCATGTCAGTTCGGGCGGATGATTTCAATTTGTTCGTCAACGGCCGTCATCAATTCCATGATGAATTTTTTTCGCTTTTCCTTTGATTTTGACGCGCTCATTTCGAACGCGTGTTTCATGAAATATTCCGGTTCGTGTTTCAACCATCGCATGACGGTATGTTCACCAACGCCCAAAAGCGTTGCCAACTGTTTTTGTGAACCGTAATTTTCACGGATGAATTTGTTCAATGGTTTTGTCATGATTTTTGAATTTCGATTTCAAGTTTCAGCGCGTCCAAACGCGCATTAATTTTTTCAAATTCGTTGTGTTCAAATGTTTTCAATTTGGCCGTGAATTCGGCGGTCAATTTTTCGACATCACGCGCGGCCATTGCCGACACTTCCGTTCCCAAATCGACGGCGTTTTGTGCGCTTCCGATTTGTTTTGCCAATTCCAACATTTCGTTTCGCAATCGGTGTTGTTCCAAAACCAATTTTGCGATTGTACGCCGCGCATTTTTGCGACGTTCAATCAATCGTTCAATCGTCGTCGGCATATTTGAAACGCGTGATTGTAATCAATCCCCACAACAAACGACGTTCAATCATTTCAATTGGCGTTTGACGCGAATCCAAAGGCGGCAAATCCATTTCATCGGGCCTGTTGGACGATGGCAACAAAACGCGTGTTTCGGCCGCCAATGCGGCGTTCAATTCTTTGTTCGCTTCCGTCATTTGCAAATGCCATCGCCGCCAACCAATCGTTCCCGGTGTGCGTTTTAATTCGCGCGCAATTTCTTTGATTGGAATTTGAGCCAATAGCAGCATTCGCAATCGCGCATCGTCGCCGGGCGACCATCGTTGAAAATGTTTTTCGGGTTTGTTCATGATGGGAATTTTGATTTGTGATGAACCTTCAATTCGTGTTGTAATTCCATCAATTGTTTTGCGGTTTCGCGAACCGCGTCAATTGATTTGTTCGCCGCGGGCCATTTCATCGCATGGTCAATCGCCCACGATGCGACAATTGATGCGTCCGTGTCACTCTTTGTTGCCAAAAATTGCGTGTTCGGTTGCATGGCTTTTGGCGGCGCGTTTTCGAATTCCGGTTTATCAATTTTGAATCGATTCATGCCGTCGGTTTGGCCTGTTGTCTTTGCGACAACTTCAACGCCTACATTGTACCATGGTGATTCACTTCGCGCATTTGCAAAGCCTGTTTGACCGTCATCCAACGTCAGTTCAAAAACAAACATTGTTGCACCGGATGAATGTTGCCAATCCATTTCGGGCCGGCGTGTCATTTCGACAATTTTTTGTGTCATTGTAATTTGATGAAAATGATGATTTCCCAAGGGAAACCGGGTTTGTTTCTATTGTTCCAAATGTTGATGAATCGTTTTGAACGCGAACACCAACGTTGAATTTCGCCGGTGCGCGTGTCCACCATGCAAGCGAAAAAACGAATGCCGTCAAATCGCATTGAATCCCACGATTGCCGAACCTCATCGGGCAACCATTCAAAACGCGTTGTCAATCCCTTTGTTTCGAAATACGGCGAATTGTGACGCATGCGCATTGTTCGCGCCGCTTCCGCGTCATGGTGCGTTCCGTAATGTATCCAATCGTTCGTCATCGTCCAATCAATGAATTCGCGAATGATTGCAACAGTCCACGAAATTTTTGTTCGTCATTTTCGGCGGTTCGCCTGTTTCCGTTTTTGTCGATACGCGCCCGAACTGATGGCGGGCAATCGCCGTTGATGTACGAATACCATTCGTAAAAATCCCGACACGGATTTGTCGGGATTCGTGTTGTGTGTTTCGGCATTTTCAAACCGTGTAATGACTTACAAAATCCGCGTTTGTAATCCAACGAACGGCGGCGGCAACTGATGCGTTTTTGAACCAAATGGTTTTCCCAAAAAATCCAAGGTTGCGCCATGAATTTTCGGTTTGGAATGAAACCGCAAATTTGCGGCCGGGTTTTGGGTTTGTTGTCAAAATCATTTTTGATGTGTTTTATGTGTTTCGTGTATTAAACCAATTCCGTTTCAGTCAATCGGCGGGCGATGTCCAAGAATCCGAATTTGTCATTCAATCGTTCTAATTCCCTTTGGAATTTGTAGTGTTCGAATTCCGCGTCCGTCATTTCCCCTTCAAACTTTTTTGCGCGGGCGTTTTCCAACGCTTCAACGATTGTGTTCATTGCATCGGCGACGATTTGTTGTGCGTCCTGTTGGGCCTTTGCGGTCGTGTTGTCGATTGAATTGTTCATGGCTGATTGTGTTTTGTGTTGTTTGATGCTGCAATATATGTCCATATTTGTTCACTCACAAATATTTGATGAACTTTTTTTTTCATGTCCATCAATCTTCCGTTTCGCGCAATTCATGAATCATTTCGGCGACAAATTCAAAATTGATTGAACGTTTGGTCAATCCGACGAACGGTGTGATGTCATATCCGTTTTGAACACATAATTCAATGCATTCAACCAACATTGCCGTTTGTGTCATTTTGCGGCCGTCAGCGTCAAAAACGATTGTGTTGTTGTGTGTGTTTGCCATGACTGTTTGTGTTTTGTGTTGTTTGATGTCGCAATGTACATCCGTGTTCATGAACGACCAAACATTTCATGAACTTTTTTTTTCATTCATGCTATAAAAAAACCGACGGTCGCATTTGACCGCCGGTTTCAATCATTCATTTTGATTCAATCAAATGCAACGGTTCGTGAAAAACGGTCGCGAATTATGTCGTGTAAATGTTTAAACAAAATATCCGCCTTTGCATCGCCGGAATGAAAAGTGTAACCGCCATTCAATTCAATAAATGCGTTCCATTCGTTCGCGTTTTTGTACACCGGAACGTGTCGTGTACACATTGGGCGGCATGATTCCAATTCATCGGTTGCGTATGTTTTGCCCAATTCAAATGCGTCATCAATAATGTCGCAAAGTTGCGCGGCGGTCAAATTGAATTTGTTGTTGTCGGTGTTTGCCATGACTGTTTGTGTTTTGTGTGTTTTGTGTGTTAGGATGGAACGCCGGCCGAATCACCGGCGTTCCGTTTTTTTACCATTCGGTTTGTCGCTTTCTCAATTCCGTCATTCTCAAATTTGTTTCTTGCAATTCTTTGTTAACCTGTTCGATTCGGTTTGTTTCATTGTTTTCCGCGCGTCTTGCCATTCAAGAATTAACGTTTGGTAATTGCAAACGCATTGGGCCAATTCGCGTTCGATGTCTGCAAGTTCGTTCAATAAAATATCCATGATTTTGTGTTGTTTTGTGTTGTTTGATGCCGCAATGTACATCCGTATTCATAAACGGCCAAACATTTCATGAACTTTTTTTTTCATTTGTGCCATAAAAAAACCGACGGTCACATTTGACCGCCGGTTCACAAAACACAATGATTGAAAAATCAATCATCAAACACACAACGAATGTCGTCAATCCGTTTCAAAAAACGATAATGAAATTGGGATGATTCCAATCAAACACATCACGACGGCCATCCATGAAATTTCATGTTCCACGATTTCGGCGCATGCCGTCAAAACAATTGTTCCGCCGATGGTTCGTTTTGCCGACCATCGTTTTGAATCGCCTTTGGTTTTGAAAATTTCGGTGACATCAAAACCCGACAACAGTTTGACCAAATGGTTTTTCATTCGGTCATTTCTGTTTTTTGATTCGGTCGCCTGTTATTGCCGTGATGATTTTATCAATGAATCCGAAAACCTGTTGTGACGGATGTTCGGTTGGGATTAAGTTCATGACGGTTTTTGCGAATGCCAATGCGGCAATCAAAAGTTCCGCCCAATGTTGAATGATGAATTCCATGGTGTTAAATTAAAAACGCATATTTTTTCCGAACGTCGAAAGACGGACACGCTTTGTTCGCGAATTCATTGTGTCCATGCAACGACAATTTTCCAAGTGTGAAACGCAAGGCATGAACCAAACGAATGAAGGTCATTTCCTGTTCCGATGTCATCGTGTCGCATGGTTTATCATTGCGTAATCCGCCAATGTAACAAATTCCAATCGAACCGGAATTTTCCGTTGCAACGTGTGCGCCTATGTCGCCGACCGGGCGACCATATTCCAACGTTCCGTCGCGCTTAATTACAAAATGATATCCGATTCGCGACCAACCGCGTTTCCGATGCCAATTGTCAATCATGGCCGCGTCAATTTCCAAATCATCGTTTGTTGCGCTACAATGCAAAATGATTTTGTCAATTGGGCGCATGGTCAACGAATCGAATTAGCGGCCAACAAATTTCGAATTTCGTGAATTCCGTCCACTACTTCGCGAACCATCATTTTCAAATCGGAATTTTCCGATTCCAATCGTTTAATTCGTTCATGTTGACGGGCCATGTTCGTTTGTGTGCGAACATGCATCGAAAACAATGTTCCCGCGTTCACCATCGCGATTCCAACCAATGAAACAATTGTTGCCGTGTCCATGCCGTTAAAAATACGCCTAAATTGCGCCGGTCAAAAGGTCATCCAACGTGTTTTTCAAATCGTCAGGAATTGACCAAACGGTTTCACCTTGCGATTTCAATTGTTCATGATGGTCGCGAACCAATTGAATCGCCGTCATCATGTTTTTCGCGAAATTTGCCCCATAAAAATTGAATGCAATTCCGACATTGCGTTGTTTATACGCGGGCCATCGTGATTCGATTTCAAAGGTTGCGCCTTCGTCAATTGTCATTTTTCAAAAATTTTCGTCCTTTAAAACATAGCCCGCATCAACGCCTGAAATATCAATTATTTCGACTTCCTCACCCGTAAAATTGCCCGTGTTGCTTCCAAAAATTTTCACGTTGTCCGCTTGCGTATTATTGCCGTAAAAATCCATTCGCACCGATTGAAACGTTTTTGCCGTGTCGAATTCAATTTGAATCCAATTCAACGCGGCGTTACTATTACCCAACGACCACCAACCCGAATATCCTAAATTGTCAAACGCCTTCCATGGTGCGTAAGTACTCGAATATTGATGGCCCGCACTAATGGTCACGCCCGATTCGGATGTGTTCGATGTCAAATTTGTTGTTGGATATTTTGTGCCCGTTTGATTTTGGCCGGTGTAAAATGCGCAAGTTCCAAGATATATCCGGTCGGCCGTTGCAACGCCTGTTGAAGTGTATCCCTTGATACGAAAATGTGTAAACGTCAACGATTGGGTCACGTTGAATGTTCCGGTTGTTTCCAAACTTCGAAGTTTGCCGGCATCAACCGCAAAAATCCGCAATTCATAATTTGTCGCAACAGTTGACGGAACGGTGAATGACACGTTGCCGGACGAATCAATTGTGACCGGGTTTGCTGTTTGTTCTGTTCCGCTTGAATTGTAAATTTTGCCAACAAAAGTTCGGCCGGCTTGCGTTGTTCCAACGTTAGCCGTTCCCGGATTCCCTTGCTGATACCCGGATTGCAAATTTGAAATTGTTGGTGTTGCTGTTGTCAACAAACCGGTCGTCACGCCGGTTTCGTCAACTTGGAAAATCGTTGTTCCGTCGCCGTTTTGAATCTTGAATGATTGGCCGGTTTCGTTATCGTCATAATCCAAAACGACAACAACGTTTCCGTTTGAACGAATTTCCAAATCCGCCGGCAAATTTCCGCCATACGTCACCGGCTCAATGATTGAAGTTCCGCCGCCTATGAATTCAAGTTTTCCGGCAACAATGCCGGTTGAATATGTCGCCGTTCCGCCAAATGTTGACGTTCCGGTGACCGAAATATTTCCGCCAATCGTTGCGTTCCCTACTGACGACAACGTTGAACCGGACGCGATGAATCCGGTTGATATTACGTTGACACCTAATAAATTCCCGCCAATCGTTGCGTTTCCTGATATCGTGATTGCGGAAAACGATGGTTGCGATGAAACGGAAAATGTAATTGTGTCCGTTGATGCGTTTGTTCCGATGCTGATATTTGCGCCGCTTGCCAACGTCAACGTGTCGTTTCCGGAATCCGCGACGACATCCGATTGACCCGTGACCGAAATCGTGTTGAAGGAATCCGAACCGCCGCCGCCGCCGCCGCCCGAATCATCATCGGCGGGCGACCAATTTGTTCCATCCCATTTCAAAACCTGATTCGTTGTCGGTGCGACTGTTGTTGTGTCAACATCCGCCAAATGGTCAATCGAAATTGCCGATGAACCGACATAAAAAGCGGACGCGGAAACAGTACCGGCAACTTCCAAAGCATATACCGACGCGGTTCGACCGATACCCACAAAAACGCGGTTGCCGCTTCCGGCTGTTGCGTAAATTGCCAAATTAGAATTTCCGTTGTCATCGCTCAAATCCACACGGAAAACGCCCGGTGACGCTTCCGAAATCGACATTTGCGTGTCGCCGGAATTAGATGTGAACGCCGCCGTTGTTTGCGTCAACGACATTTCCAATCCATCGGTTTGGCCTTGGTCGTAAACAACTTTTGTGACCGTGTTTGAACCGTCCGATTTTGATTGGAACGTTTGTTTCAGGATTGACAACAAACTTTCATGGCTTGCAACCGTTGATTCAACCGTGTCCAAATTGACGGATTGCGTGATTGTGATGAAATCCGTTTTCGCTTCAATTGCGCTGATGTCAGTTCCAAACGCGCCCAACGATTTGACAACGTTGTTGTCGCTTCCAATCGGATTTGTGTCGCCCGGATACACGTCGGGATTTCTTCCGCCTTTGTCACCATCGGTTTCCGTTGGCGGCGACGTGTCGCGTTGGATTCGTGCGCATTCAAAATCCAAAATGCGCGAATTGACGTTAAATGAAAATTCGGTAAAAATGAACGTGTCCGAATCAATTTCCAACACGTTTAACATTGAAACCAATTCGCCAATTGTATCCGGCGCGGCGACGTGTAATGAACCGGCGTGAATTGGTACGGGAAACCTCATCGCGCGCAAAATTTCATTCACGGCCAAACGATTGATTCCAACGCCCGAACCGGTGTAGTTTAACGATGTCCAACCGGCCGAATCAATCCAATCCGTATTGTTCAACACTTGCAAAACGCCGCGTGATGAATCGCCAATGGCATCACCCAACAAAACCGTGTCATCAATTTTGATTGCGCGGTTTTCAGAATCGCCAACGGCCGTATATGTGATTTCGTCGCCGCCGCCATCCAAATCAGCCTTGAACACTTTGATATTTTGCGCGCTGAAATCCGCGGAATCGGAAACGTTCAAATCCGAATCGATGTCAACCAATGTTCCGTCGTGTTCAACCAAAAAAATCGCCAACGTAATTTCCAAACCTGATTGAAGCGATGGCAATTCCGGCGTTGTGTATTGCAACGGAACGACAACCGAATTTGAATTGTTTCGGTCGAACGGTTGGGAAACAAACAAAGTTGATGCGGCCGTTGTTTGCCAAACTAACGGCCCATAGCCAACGGCGTTATATGGAACGCCGGCATACTCATTGAACCAAAATTGCGCCGTGTCATTAAAGTTGTGCGGCGCGGTTGCATACTGATTCCCACATTTGAACGTGACGCGAACGCCGATGCGGCCGATTCGGTCAACGTTGCCATCGGAAAACGACGGGTCAACACCGGGCAAACCGACGGCAACAAATCCGGACAAATTCAATTGAATCCCGCCGGAATAGTCAACGCCCAAATCGCTTTGTGTCGTTGTGAAATCCGTTTCGTTCAAAAATGGAACGTACAACGTCGGCGCGTTGCCGTTGTATTTGCGCGTTCGTTTTGCTTCCGACAATGGCGGCGTGAAACGTTCCTCATTGCCGGCGATGTGTTTCAAATCCGTTCCAACGGCCAATGATGTTTCAACGGCTGTTGCGGTCGACAAAAATGTTCCGTCGGTTGCGTACTGATGAAAAACAATTGACGTGTCGTTTTGATACGTTCCGATTGGAACAAAATGAAAAACGCCGTTCGCCAAAAAAATCCGCGCGTTTTGCGATTGACAAATGTTTGACAACACGGCCAACGAATCCATGAACGATTGTTGACCGTCATCATCCACATTCCAAAACGATTCATGATGCGTTCGGATGTTCGCCAAAAATTTTGATGTGACCGTTGTTGACGTTGAACGGAAATCATCCGCGACACGCAAAAACACATCGGACGAACCAAACGGATGTGTTGCGCGTGTTTTGTTCAAACAGTTCAACAAATGTTGTTTCAACGATGCTGTTCCCGTGTATGCGGACGCGCCGTTTTTGTACAAAACCGATTTCAGGTTTCCAAGGTCATCCGATGCGGTCAACATCGATGAACGCGGTTTGGGTTCGTTCGTGCGCGACCATTGGTCGGATAACAAAACGCCGAACCAATTCAATTCATAAACCGACGAAACCAATTTTTCAATCGTGATTGTATATCGGGATTCGGTCGCCGTCGCCAACAAATTCAAAAACGTCGTGTGCGCGGCGGTTTCTTCGATGAATTCAAATTGAATCGATGAACCAATGATGGGTTGAAAAATGTTTTCCGTGTCGCCGGAATATTGAATTTGGAAACCGGATGAACCAACCGTGAATTCCGCCGGTGACGTTCCCGAATATTCCGAATCGTGAATGTTGATTCGCCATTGTTGGCCGGCCAAATCTTTGAATTCGGAAAACAATTTTGTTGCGTTTGCCATGCGATAAATTTCGGGAAATCAGTTCAAAGAAAAACGCGCGGCGAAATACGCGATTGCAATCATCAGTATCACGCCGCAAAACGCCCAAAACACGAATTTTTCGGAATCCTGTTTTTGGCGTTCGCTCATCACAATTTGATTTTGATGTGATTCAATTTCCCGTTTTCAATGAATTCGCGAACGGTTGCCAATGTCATCAATGTTTGATTCATGTTCCGCAACTTTTCTTCGCATTCTTCGCGCATGTCCTCGATTTGTTTTGCGAAAACGATTGCGTGTTTGTTGCGACGGTATTCGTCAAACATTGGCAACGTTTTTTGTGCGAATTGGATGTCCAATTTCAACCGTTGGATTGCCGCCCACAATGCGCCGGACGGATACCATTTTTTTTCAATGCGGTCGAATGTTGCCCATGTGTCATTCTCGATGTGTACATGATGACGCATTGTGTATTTCGCGGCCAATTCGATGCAAGTTGTTTGGGCCTGAAACCATTCCGTTGTGTGTGTTGGATTTGTCATGATTGAAATGTTTTGTGTGTTGGGATGGAACGCCGGCCGAATCACCGGCGTTCCGTTTTTTTGTCTTTGGTTTATTTCCATTCGTTGTTGAACGCTTCAATCAGTTCAACCGGAAATTTGCGATTGATGGTTTCGAAAATTTCTTTCGTGTCGTTTCCGTAATGGTCAAATGTCATGTGTCGGCCGATGTATTGAATCGATTTGATTTCCTGATTTTGGATGAATTGACCAACCCGAAACCAAAACGCGCCGTATGTGGGTTTTAATGTTTCAATGTAGAAATTGCGCGAACCGGCGGTTGTGTCAACTTTGATTATCCACATTCTTTGCGGTTGCTTAAGTTGGAAATTTGTGTTTGCCATGTTTGAAATGTGTTTTTGTGTTTGTTTGATGGTGTAAATGTATGCCAATGTTCATTCACTTCCAAACATTTTCCGCAAAAAATGAAAATTTTTTTTCATTCCTTCAATACATGGTTGAAACCTGTTCCGTAATTCCGTAATCCAACAACACAACATCGCCGTCATTCCATCCCCAATTTTCCCATTTGTGCAAATCGCAATTCGCAATGTTCAATTCCGGGATTTGGCGTTTGATTTTGATGGCGTATTCGTCAACGCTTCCGGTGAACTGTTCAACGCGTTTTTGAATTACGATGCCGCCAACGGAAAAAAGCAACGGCGCAAAACAATTTTTCGTTTTGTACTGATTCCACAAAATGCGTTCGTTCAAACCTTGCAACCATCCGCGACGGTCGACGGGAATTTTGACCGCCCATCGTGCAACCAAAAAAACAACGCGTGTTGAAATATGAATTCGAATCATTAGAAACCGCGAATTCGCCCGCGGTCAAATCGCGAACGTTCATTTGAAATCATGATGTCGTTTCCGCTGATGCGGCCCGTCACGATGACGTTTTGCCCGCCGCCCAACATGGATTGAAGTTTGTTCAATGGTGCGATGACTTCCGGGTTGCTTCGTGCGCCCGCATATTCGCCGACCAAACCCATCACCGGCCCGCTGACAATGCCGCCATCCGCAAAGCCGGTCAATCCCTCAAACAAACCGCGAATCAACGCCATGCCCGAACCAATCAACGCCGGGATTGCAATCATCGCGCCCGGCCCGAAATTTTTGCCCGTCGCCGTTGCCGCTTCGATGATGTGTGCGGTCGCCGCCCGAAACGCCGTGTCAATGGTTGTTGACAACGCATCGCGCATCGCCTGTTTTCCGCCTTCCGCGCCTGTTGCCATCATCACAAACGCCGCACCGATGGATTCGCCCATACTTTGCGCCGATTGCGCCATTTGGTCAATGAATGTCGTTGTGTTTGTCAGTTCGTCACGAAATCCATTGAAAAACGCTTGGAATTTGGATTGCGGCGGCAATTCTAAAATTTCGGACAACGGCCGGATTGGTTGCAACACTTTTCCGACATCTTCCGCAACTTGCGTCATGCCGCCGTCGCCGGAAACATCGTTGTTGATTTGCGGTTTCTTTTGGCTTCCGCCCATGGTCAACGAACCAAATCCGCGTTTTAAGTTTGCGAATAACGATGCGCCGGCCGATTCCGTTTCGCCCATTTCATACTTCAAACCATCCAACGCGTTTTGTGCGCCTTCCATGATTGATTCCCAACCGCCCAAAAAATCCGATTCAACGCCGATTGCGTTCAAACCGAAATCAATCAATTGCAACATTTGACCAATCATGAAATCAACGCCGCGCAAAATCAATTGAACCGCACCAACCAACGCGTTCACCAAATATTGCCACATGGAATCCCAATCGCCTTGAAACGCCGATGTGAAAATTCCGAAAATGTTCGTCAGTACGTCAAACGCACCGGTGAACACGTCAACGATGAAATCGAAAATGTATGTCAAACGTTCGGTGATAACGCCGCCGAACCATTCCCAAAGTTGCGTCAAAACGACAACCAAAAAATCCCATGTCGCAACGACTACATCAACCGCCGTGATGAACATCGTTTTGAATGATTCAAGAAATGACGCGCCGTCGCCCGTCGTGAAATACGCAACGATTGAATCCCAATTGGTACGAATTAAAGCGATGGCCGCAACAACGCCGGCAATGGCTAACAACACCGGCCCGGAAATCGCGCCGGCAATCATCGAAAACGCCGCGCCGATTTGCGGCAAAATCAAAAGCAACGGCCCGACGGCCGCGGCAATTGCGGTCACCGTCAAAACGGTTGACCGCATCCCGGAATCCATGTTGGTAAAAACATTGGCAACATTCCCGACGACGATTGAAATTTTTTCCATTGTTGGTGCTAATGCCGTACCCATGGCAAGTTGTGCGCCTTCAATGGCGGATTCCATGCGTTTTATTGCACCAAACGCCGTGTCATCCATGATTCCGGCCATTTCCGCCGCCGCACCATCAGCGTTCCGAAACGATTCCGTCATTTCATCAACGCCCGATTTGCCGTCACCCAAAACCAACAACGCCGTTTGCGCCCGTCGGCCAACCTCATCAAATGCCGCATCCAACGTCAATCCCTGTTCCGCCAACGCCGCCAATTTTTCGCCAACGTCGCCGCCGCCCGTTGCCAACTGTTGGAAAATCATTCGCAATGACGTTCCCGCTTGCGAACCTTTGATTCCCGAATTCGCCATTTGCCCCAACATCGCCGTCGTTTCCTCAATCGAAACGCCGGCCGCCTTTGCAACCGGCGCGACATATTTCATCGCATCTTGAAACGATTCCATGTCCAACGCTGACGATGAAAACGCCTTTGCCATTACATCGGTGACGTGTTCCGTTTGCGACACGTCCAACCCAAAACCGCGCAACGTTGCGCCGGCGACTTCCGCCGCTTGCGCCAAATCCGAGTCCGTCGCTTGGGCCAAATTCAACGTTGCCGCCGTCACGCCTTCGATTTCGGTTGCCGTGAATCCAAGTTTTGCGAATTCGGTTTGTAGTCCGGCGACTTCCGATGCCGTGAAAATCGTCGTGCGGCCCAATTCCTTTGCGTTTGCTTCCAACCGCTTGAATTCATCGCCGGTCGCGCCGGAAACCGCGCGAACCTTTGCCATGGACAATTCAAATTCCTTTGTGACGTTGAATGCCTCTTTTCCGATATTCAACAACGGCCCGGTGACCGAACGCATCATTGTTCGACCGGCGCGTTTCATGTTGCGGCCAAACGAACGGAAACGGCCCATCGCGCGCCCCAACGCTTTGTCCATTGAACGCGTGTCCAATCCCAAAGTGACCAACAAATTTCCGATTCCTTTTGCCATGTTTATTTCATTAATTGGCGCAACAGTTGTTCACCGTCGACCGTTGTTTTTTTCTCTTTCTGTTCCCATGGGAAAACCGCAACGTCGGTCGGTTTCAACCGCTGATTTTTTTTCGTGTGCGGCGACAACAAAACAGTTGCCAACCAACGCGTTCGTTCCCAATGATGTTGTTCACGAATTTCGTTCAAATCGTGGAAACCTCGAACCGCCAACACAAATTCATCAATTGTCATCGCATACAAAAAAACCGGGTTGAACCGTAAATGGCCCAACCCGATTTCCAAAACACGTTCAATTGTCAACGGTTCGGTCACGTTCGTTTCGCCGTCCGTTTTTTTTGGTTTGCACCCATCGCCGATTCAATCGCCTTTGCGATTTCGGGCATTTGATGAACTTCGATTGAATCCAAAAATTCGTCCAACGACATTTTGAATTCGGTGTTGTTCGCCTTGCATCCCGCAACAACAAAGTGAAAAGCCAAAACGCAAAACATGGTCACATCGACATTTTCGTTGTCGTCGTTGCCTTGCAAATCGGCGATTCGTTTTCCGGTTGAATCTTCAAATCGTTTCCATGCGCCAATTGTTGCGCGCAACGGAAATTTCATGTTTCCAATTTCGATTTCAGTCATTGTGATTTGTTTGTGTCAATTACTGTTGCGCAAAAGTGACCGCGCCGTTGATGTCGAAATTCACGGTGAATTCTTGCGTTTCTTCAAACGACGATGACAATTCAACCGACGTGATGAATCCGACACATGTGAAAACGCGGTCGCCGGAATCGTCCGCCGATGTAGTCGTTCCAACACGAATTTCGATGTCAAATGCCGTTCCGGCAATTTGCGCCGCCTGAAATTCCTCAAAATTTGTTGTGTTGTCGTATGACAAAAATCCGGTTGCGCTACATGACGCTGATTTCAAACCGGGCAAAATTTGTTTCCATCCGGCGGAATCTTTGTTGGTTATATCGCGCATGTCGGTTGTGATGGTGATGGAACATTCCTTTACATCATCAATGACGGCCATTGTGCCGCCCGTTTCAACCGATGCAAATTTGACATTGGTTGCGTTCAAAAGGCCTGTTGTTTGTGCCATTTTTCAAATCATTTTTTTGGTGTTCGCCGGCGCGATGAACGAACCGGTTTTTTTTCTGTTTCTATCTTTTCCACAACGGGCGCATCGGCCGTCGATGTGGAAACAAATTCATTCATTGCGCCCGATTCAACCATTCGCGTGAAAATCGTGTAATTCACGGAATATGTTGATTCGGCTTTGTATGTGATGCCGTTGATGTTGACATCCTGTTTCGGTGTGATGGTCATGTTTCAAATTTAGTCAATTCACAAAAAATCAATTCATTCGTTGCCGAACCTTGAATTCCAAAACGACCATGAATTTCCGCGGTTTGTCCGTCACTTCGACATCAGCCGATTGAAATTGAATTGAATCAATCGTGACCGAATCCAACGTGACGTTTTGCCGGTCTAATGCCGCGCGAACCGCGTTGCCCAAATCGGACATTGCCGAATATGTCGCCGCATGACAAACGCATTCGACATCGACCGAATCCAATTTGGACGCGCCGGTTTTCGTGTCGTCAGGTTGAACCGTGATGATGTCGTAGGTGACAAACGGCAAATCGGCATCTTTGCCGCTGATGACCGGAAAAATACGATTGCCGGCAAGGCCTGAAACCGTCGCGTCATTTGACAACAACGAAAAAATTCCGATTCCTGTTTTCATTGTGCGCGCCTCATTTGTTGTTCAACCTTTTTTTGATACGCTTTGAATTGACGTGTGCGCCATGCGTTAATGTTGCGCGACCGCGATTTGATGACCTTTTCAATCACGCCGATGTTGTCGTTTTTGCCTTCAATATATTGTTGGTCGGATTCGACGATGTACGCAAACCATGCATCTTTTGTTTTTCCAACTTTGCGTCCGGTTCGCGGGCCGGCCCAATACGCGTTCCCCTGTTCGGAAATTAACCATGAACCAATTGAACGTTTGTAAGTTCCTTTTTTGATTTTCAATGATTTTTTTCCGTCGCCGCGCGAAACGTAAATGTCCGAATGATACGACGTGATGTTTCGTTTCATGGCGCGTTCGAACATCTTTGCCGCGGTTTCGTTGATGACGCGAATGTTCGTGTTGTGCATTTGATACGCTTTTGCCATGCGATTCAATTTCACTTCTAATTGCCGCATCCCTTCGATGCCCATTGCCATTTCATCACGCATCATTCAACGTTTTCGCAAATTACCCGGACATCAACGCCGCGCCCCAATTCATGAATTGCGACGATGTCAAAAATTTGGTTGTCGTATTTGATGCGGTCGGCCGTTGTCATCGTGTCCGTGTCCGACGATTGGCGCAATGTCCATTCAACTAATTTCACCGACGATTCATATCCGTTAACCAACTTTTCCGCCGAACCTGTTTTTTTTATTTCCAATCCGGCCCAACATGAAAACGCGGTTGACCATGACAATTCACGTTCGCCAAAATCGTTCACCGATTCCGTGAATCGTTCGATTGTAATTCGTCGGTCTAATTTTCCGATGCGCATCACCCAAAGATTCGGAACGGTGACAACAACGAATGGATTCCAAACGGAATTTCATTCACCGAACGGATTTCGGCCGCGGCGCGGTTTTCGTACATGTGCGCAACCAACAAACGGATTGCATGAATCACCGGCGCGGGAATATCATTTTCAGCGTGTCCGACGTTGCAATTGATGATGACGCGGTTCAATGCGTAATCGTACAAATCCGGAACATCATGGAACCGAATTCGCGCATGCGGGCCGGCGATGTCGACGAAATAATTTATCGTTGGTAACGTCGCGACCGAATTCACCGTGTTCACATATTGAATCGACGAAATCGAATTGACCGGCCCAACATCCAAGGTCAACGGCGAAAAATTGTCAACGTACACAACACAATCAACGTCGCCCAAAACGCGACCGGTGATTTGTTGCACAAACGAAATTGCCGCATCCCGAAACGCTTCAATCAACGTGTCATCATCGGACACATCAACGCGCAAATGATTTTTCAAATCCGCGACGGTGATGATTTCATTCAACGCCGGGTTTGATGTGTATGTTGTCACCATGTCGGCAATTTACAAAACAAAAAAAATGCCGGCGCGATGGCCGGCAAGAAATCAGGCCAACAATTTTTCGCGAAGTTTGTCGTATGCGCATGAATTCGCATCCGTCGCCGGTTTCCAATACCCTTTTTTGCTTTTGTAATCGCAAAACGAAACCCATGTTCCGTATTCGTTCATGGACAATTCGAAAATCCATCCGCGGCCGTCGTCATGTGTAAGCATGAAATAATGACCGCGGCGTTGTGTGACGATGGGTTGCAACTTGAAACCGGGTTTGTGTCCGATTGCGTTCAAATCTTGCAATGAACCGTTTGCCCAACCTGATGTGTTTTCGACAAAAATTTTTTCGTTGCGGATTTCGTTGATAGTCATGATTGAAATGTGTTTTGTGTTTGTTTGATGGTGCAATGTACATCGATATTCATGTTCCACCAAACTTTTTCCGAAAAAAATGAATTTTTTTTTTCATGGCTTGAATCAGGACACAAAAAAACGGCGACCAATCGGCCGCCGTTTCCCTGTTACCATGAACCAAAATATCACGTCAATTGGTCGGCGAAACTCAATGCCGCCGGTTGACGCAATGCGAAATCCCAAAACGCGTTGATGTGGATTTTGATTTGTCCGTTTCCGGCCAACGTCAACGGGTCAACCAAAATGTCCGGTGAACCGAATCGGGCCAAAATACCGGCCTGACGGAAATTGCCGAACAACATTTGTCCGCCAACGGTTGTGTTGTCATCCAAAACATCATCCGCCAAATACGGCGTTGCAAGCGCGTTGTATCCGGCAAACGTTCGGTTGTTCCACAACGCGGAAACGTTTGATACCGCCGCCTCAGAACGCGAATGTTGGAACGCCTTTGGTGACATCACCCAAACCGCGCCATTCAAATCCGCACCATCGGCCAAAACTTGCGATTCCATTTGATACACCAACGCCGCCGTCAATGCATCATTTGTGGCATCCGTTCCGGCGATGTTGATTGTTGAACCGTCAACCGTTGTGATGATGTCAGCAAATGCCGACGTGTCGATTCGCGCGTTCATCGCGCCAACCAAATCACCCAAGATGAGCGAATCCACGGATGCCCCGCCCTGTAATGCGAGTTGTTTTGAATATACCGTGTAAGCGGTCACGCGTTCGGGTGTCAACGTCACTTCGTCCATTTGGATTCCCGCCGCGGTTGTTGCCGCTGTTTCGGCCGCTTCCGCCAACGTCGCTTTTGTTGCGATTCGTGGGAATTTCAAATTGCCGGTTGCGTTGTTGATGACCGTCACGCCGGTTTGCTCAATTACTGACGGCGCGCGCAACGCCTCAATCACGCCCGGAACATTTGTTGGAACGAATCCCGGCCCGCCGGCATCAGCGGCCGCGGCCGATGTCGCGGCCATTTGGTCGGTTTCGCCGGCGCGGTAAATGGCAAACGATGGGATTCCAACGTTTCCGTCCATTTCCAAACCGCGGCGCGCGTTGTCTTTGCGCGCTTCCGATGTCCATTCCGCTTCAACGCCGTCCAATCGGCCGTTCGTTGCGATTTGTTTGATGGCGCGCGACAATGACCATGTTTTGTTCATTTTCGCGATTTCGCGTTGTTCTGATGCATTCATTGTCGTTCCCACATGGGCCGCCGCTTGCATTTTTTCGGAATTCGCGCGATGACGAATTTTGTTGTCCAATCGTTCAACTTCCATCACCAAAAAATCGGCGCGTTGGTTGTCGGCTTCCGACAATTCCGTTCCGTTTTCGTCCGCTTTGCGGATAAGGTCGGCATGTTCCACAAAATATTTTTCGCGGATTGCCTTCAATTCATTCAAATTCATGTTTTCAAATGGTTTGGTTTGCAATTTATCATTTTTCCGCGTTTCGATTGTTTGCGGAATTTCATTTTCAATTTCGGTCGTTGTTTCAACCTGTTCCAAAACTTCCGGTGTTTCGGTGACCGTGTTTTGCGCTTCAAAGTATGAACGCGCGTGAATAGATGTCGTGGGATACGCGCCAAAAGTGACCGCCGAAACGTCCACCAAAGATTCAACGCGACTGATGACGCGAACGCCGTCGTCGTCCGGTTGCCAACCGTCACGTTTGATTTTTGCCGCGAACGACATTTGGTCGAT
>Ga0099849_1000416_pt1 | contig 19631 bp, 34 predicted proteins | sample CB_VirMetaG_4_FD_78177 | JGI IMG/M metagenome (GOLD analysis project Ga0099849, IMG submission 78177) | Freshwater to marine saline gradient viral communities from Chesapeake Bay - CB_1508_1M Viral MetaG | ecosystem: Environmental > Aquatic > Marine > Coastal | place: USA: Chesapeake Bay... | reverse complement strand
CGGCAGCGTGACCGGTTACATTACAAACATAACAAGGAGGACAGCATGTCTACATCAACCGAAGAGAAGAAGCGCTACGTCATGGAGTACATCCGTTCACTCGTAGCAATCGAAGAGGCTATGGAGCCTTACAAGGAGCAGAAGCGCGAACTGCGTACCGAGTACAAAGAGCAGGGATGGCTTAACACCGACGAAATCCGTGCGGCTGTGAAGGCTTACCGTCTGTTCAAGGGTAAGATTGACATTGACGAAGTATACGACAACTACAAGGCGCTCTCTGGTGCTTCTACGGAGGCAGAATGATTGTTGAATTTCAGCGCGTCGATGAGTACGCAAAGATTCCGACACGATCAAACCCGTCCGATGCAGGACTTGATGTTTATGCACACATAGAGGATCCGGTCACTATTGAACCGGGTGGCTCCGTGTTGATTAAAACTGGTCTTAGGTTTGGTGTTCCACACGGTTATATGTTACAGGTTATGAACCGTTCAAGTGTAGCAGCAAAGCGTAGTCTTGTGGTCGGTGCTCATGTCATTGACTCTGGTTACAATGGAGAAGTCTTCATCAATCTGCACAATATTGGCACTAAGTCACAGACTGTGTATTACGGCGATAAGATTGCTCAACTTGTGATGGTACCGGTTGTCACTTTCCGACCACAACTTGTTGAGTCTGAACTATACCGACAGCCAATTACAATCTCTGACCGTGGCGATGGAGCCCTTGGGAGTACAGGTGGATAAGAATACACTAAAAACAATGTTTAGTTCAAAATCAAACGAATGGGCAACTCCGCAGTCCTTCTTTGATAAACTTGATGGCATCTTTGGTCCATTTACTTTGGATGCCGCCGCATCGACTGATAACTACAAGGTTGCTAACTACTACACTGAGGCAGACGATTCTCTGTCTCAGGACTGGTCTGGTAATCGAGTATTCCTAAATCCGCCTTACGGACGAGCACTCAAAGATTGGGTTCGCAAGGGCTACGAAGAGGGACAAAAGGACAACACAGTTGTTGTCATGCTTATTCCAGCCCGCACCGATACCCAGTATTGGCACGAGTGGGTAATGAAGGCAGACGAAATTCGTTTTGTCCGAGGTCGTATCAAATTTGGTGACGGCAGTAACTCCGCACCATTTCCATCAGCCGTGGTAGTGTTCCGCAAGACTGCCTTTGACGGACCTCGCATCACAGGGATGGAGAGACCGTGAATAGAGCACAACGGCGCCGGCTCAAGAAGAAGAATAAGGGTAACGAAAAACTCGCCCAAAAAATTTCCACCTTTAGCCACCGCCCAGACGCATGTTCAGCGTGTGAAGCCGCATTTGACCCCAAATCCAAAGAACATGCGCTCACATGGCGAGTAGTGGTATACGAAAACCCAACCCGTGTATCGCTATTCTGCCCCACTTGCATCAACAAAACAAAGGAGATTATAGATGAACAAAAACAAACCAACGATTGACCAATTTGCAGAAGAAAAAACAAAGCAAATTGATTGTGATTCGGGTATGGATGTGGATAAGGAATTTAGAAAAGGTCTTGAAGAACTTGCCAGATGGGAAGCAGTAGACCACCCTTCTCACTATAATCAAGGAAAGATTGAAGCAATTGATTATATCCAAGCATGGAATATGGACTTTGTAGAAGGAAGTGTGATAAAATACATCACACGATATAAGTTCAAAGGAAAGCCCTTGGAAGATCTAGGAAAAGCAAAATGGTACATTGAGCGACTAATCCAAAATTTGGAGGCAGAAAATGCCGGTTAGTAGAGTTAATCGCCGCAATCTAATGCAAATTATGAGTGGAGAAGTAAAAGAGCCGCACAATGTGGTTATCAAGTTCTATGGACAAAATTGTCATCTTTGTCATGCTCTACGAGATGAATTTGTAGGCATTTCAGATGAACATGATGATGTTCACTTCTATGCTTTCAACATGGAAGATGGAGAGGGATTGGAAAAAAAATTCGGATTCCAAGGCGTGCCTTCGATTTGTCATGTTAGAACAGGTGGCTTTAAGCCTATTATTGCATTTATGGAAGAACCAAAAAATCCGCATAAAGAAACTTGGTATCATCCAAACGAAATTCGTCAATTTATTAAAGAAAACAAGAGGTAACAATGAAAGAAGCACTAACTTATGATGATGTCTTGCTTCTGCCTCAATACTCAGATGTAAGGTCGAGATCCGAAATCAGCCTATCAACAAATTTGGGAAATGAACTTGTCCTAGAACTTCCAATTATTTCTTCTCCAATGGATACCATTTCGGAAGATCTAATGGCAAGGGCTATGTCAAGCGCAGGTGGCTGCTCTGTTATCCATCGTTATAACTCTATTGACCGTCAAGCAGAATTGGTTGGTCATGCAAGGGTTAATGGGGCAGACAACATAGGTTTTGCTATTGGTATTGGAGATGATTATCTCGAAAGAGCAGATGAATGCTTGGCTCATGGTGGAAATTTTATTTGCGTAGATGTAGCACATGGGCACCATATCATGATGAAGGATGCCCTTTGTGGTCTTCGCAAAGAGTTTGGTGATGATATTCATATTATGGCTGGAAATGTAGCCACCCTACAAGGAATCAATGACCTTGCGGATTGGGGTGCTGATTCTGTTCGTTGCAACATTGGTGGTGGTTCTATTTGTTCTACCAGAATTCAAACTGGTCATGGGCATCCGGGTTTGCAAACAATATTTGATTGTGCGAAGACAACACACAATGTATCTATTATTGCAGATGGTGGCATTAGAAATGCAGGTGATATTGTAAAGGCTCTTGCTGCCGGTGCAGATGCTGTCATGCTTGGATCTTTGCTCTCTGGAACAAAAGAGACACCCGGCGAGGTTCTTTCGGATGGTTTAGGGAAGAAGTTTAAGACTTATCGCGGCATGGCTTCAAAAGAAGCACAAGTGCAGTGGCGTGGAAAGTTCTCTTCTCATGAAGGTATTTCTGCAACTGTTCCTTACCGTGGCAAGGTCCACAACATCTTGTCTGATCTCGAAAGGGGTATTCGCTCTGGGTTGTCATATTCGGGAGCAAGAACCATTATGCAACTTCAGCATAAAGCCCAATTTGTTCGTCAAACTGCTGCTGGTCTTGGTGAAAGCAATACCCATATCACCAACAGGAGTTTCTGATATGTCTGATGAATCAAATTATGGCGAAGATGTAAAGTCTATTCGCTTTTGGGTTCGTGATGACGATCATGCAAGATTACTGATTAAACTGAGGCACAACAAACTTGCTGCGTCTCAGTTTTTTCGTGCTGTAATTGATGGTGTTATCGAAGAGGAACCAAACATTATGTCTTTTTTGGATAATTATGTGAAAGAACATAAACTCTTAAATATCAAAAGATTTACGAAATCTCTTAAATTAAGAAAAAAAGGACAAGAAGCATTGGAAGATTGGGGACTCCTCGATGATGCTGAAAAAGAAAGTATATTTGACTTAATTGCACAGGAGTTTCCAGAACTATGAATAAAGAAGATTTAATGATTTGTGCCCAGCAATGCTTAAAAGACAAAGAGTGCTGCGAGGCTGACAACTGTAGATATCATATAGACTATGAAGATGAATATAATTGTACACTTATCGCAATATACATGAATGGACCTCTTTCTTTACGCGAAATTGCAAAAAGAGAAGGACTTTCTTTTGCACGAATAAAGCAGATACAAGACAAAGCACTAATTAAACTAGAGAAACGTTTGCCAGATGGTGAAGAATTATTGGCTTCTTCTGGTGATGTAGACTATTTAACTTTGAGTTTTTAAGGAGATATAAAACTATGGCTCGCAAGAAATTACTATCAGAATCAGAAATCCGTCAGTTTATGAAGTTGGCGAACATCAAGCCTCTTCAGGAAATGGGCGGCTATATGCCCGGTATGCGCGATGAGGAAGAAGACAAACCCATGATGGAAGCCGACGAAGAAGAAGGCGAAGAAATGGAAATGGATGCCGAAGAGGCTCCCGCACCCGAAGGCGGCGAAGAGATGGGAATGGATATGGAAATGGGCGCTGAAGAACCCGCAGCCGACATGGAAATGGATATGGACATGGGTGCTGAAATGGGCGACATGGGCGCTGAAGGTGGCAAAGAAGAACAGTTTGCAGACATCGTAGATAAGCTCGCAGATCTACTTGGGCTTGATGCTGATGTTGAAGTTGGCGGTGATGAAGAGATGGGGGGTGAGGTCATGGACGATGAAGGTGGTGATCTAGAAGGTGCCATGGACGCTCCCGAAGGCGATGACGAAGATCTTGGTATTGAGATGGACGATGAAGGGGAGGGCGAAGAAGAAATTGTAGCAGAAGTCGCCCGCCGAGTCGCCGCTCGCCTACTTCGTGAGAAAAAGCAAGATGCTGTGGCGAACAAGCTAGCCGAGCGCATTTTCAGACGACTCGCTTCAAAATAATAGCTTGACAAAAATCTCCTGAGCCGTTATAATAACCATCTAGGCAACCATCCTAGGTGGTTATTTCATTAGGAGAGATAATGAATTTAATTATTAGTCTGGTGATAGCAGGCTGTTCGTTTATGCTTGGGTGGCTTACTTGTTCAGGTGTTTACTTTTTGAAGTCAACAAGAATTACAGCGATTGTAATGAAGTCTTCTTACGTTTTCTACTTGACAATTATCAACAAAGGGTTAGAATATTTACACCACTCTCACATTAACAGACTTGAAGCCCTTCGTAAGAACGGTAAATCATACGGTCACCCTGAGTATGAAACACTGAAAAAAGATAATGATAAACAAATTCAAATTTATAAAGACAACGCGATTGCCTATTTACTTCAGGCACACCCTGAAATGTTTAGAAACTTTGTAGAATTTAGAAATTGGAGAGAGTCGCAGAGATTCCTAAACAACTACAAGTATCCAGCTATTATGTTTTCAAAGGAGAAAAACAAATGATGCGCAAGATTATCGGAAAGATTATTGATATTGTTCTTCCATCCGTAAAGACGGTCTCCGAGGAAGGAGAAAAGACACAAGCAACAGATACGCCCACACAAAAGGTCAAGACTATCAGTCTTGAGCAACTTCTTGGAGGCGGGGAGGAACCACCCAAAGAACCTGACCTCAGAGTTATTGGTCTCTATTCCTCAGTTGAAGATGAAAAGATTGCAGAACTAACACAGGCTCTGCTTTATCTCAACGAAATGAACCGTCTTCTTCCCGAGGGTGAAGAAAAGAAGCCTGTCGAGTTTTACATCAATACTTATGGTGGCTCTGCTGACGATATGTTTGCGATGTATGATGTTATGCAGACTATCATGGAGGAGACTGAAATCCACACTATCGGCGTCGGCAAGGTTATGTCCGCAGGAACCCTGCTTCTTGCAGCAGGGACAAAGGGTAAGCGTAAGATTGGCAAGAACTGCCGTGTGATGATTCACAATGTCGCAGCAGGAAACTTTGGCACACTACCCAACCTCGCAAACGAACTTGAAGCAATACAGACTCTACAGGATGATTACATCAATGCTATGGTCGAGAACACCAAGTTCACCCGCAAGAAATTAGAGAAACTACTTAATGAAAAGGTAAACATCTACCTATCTGCAGAAGAGGCAGTTAAGTATGGTCTTGCCGATGAGATTATGTGAGGTTAGAATATGTCTGATAGTTTGTTAACAATTCTTGAAATGATTGAAGAAGAGCTTGCTCGCTCTACCCAGATCCAAGCACCGCCTGCTAAGGATGGTGAAGAAATTGGTTATATGAAGACCAAGAACAAAGCAAAGGAAGTTTCTTCCGGCTTTCTCAATGTTAAGAGAATTGTTGATGCAATTGTCTCAACTACCGAATCAGAAACAGCAGAAAAAGATCAAAGTATTGCTGATAGTTTTGAAATTATTCGTAGATTTAATCAAGAAAAGATCAATAATATCAGCAGTGCTCAGACCCTCAATGACGCACTGGTTTCTTTTTATCAGAACACATCTGGTCAATTATCTCCCGACTGTCGTGACTTTTCAACAATAGCAAAACGTGCTCTCATTAACGCAGCCTATTCAAAAATCTTAAATGACTTCAATGCTTCAGCGGCTGGCTTCGTTAATGAGGCATATTTGGCAAACCTGCTCGGCGGCGACGCGGGCACAGTCCAAGCCGGTAAGGCAAAAATTGATGGCGGAGCCGGTAGTCCACCATTTAACAACATAGCAGATTTGCAATTTAAAAAAATCGGAATTTCACTAAAAACCAAGCAAGGCGGTATCTCAGGATCGCTAAAGGATCTATTAGCTACTTTAGGAATACCTTTTGAAATAGGCTCTTCTGTCTCCTTAATTGAGCAACCTATATACGAAAACTTATTTTATGTTATTTTTGGTAAAAATCAATCTGCTAAGGGATACTTTGATATATCGACAGCGCTAATAACAAAAGAAGCAGTTGAAGCATATCTTCATAAAAATAGAGTTAGAAAAACAAAAAACGGACTCTGGAGAATTGATCCCACCAAAGCAGCAAAAATGGAAAAAGACCCAAAGTTTTTATTGGGCTTTGGCAAAATGTACAAAAAAATGGCAAACACTGGCGGAGTTGCTGAATTTGCCAACAAACAAATTGAATTTAAGCCAACAACAGAATTCAATGCCCAACAAGCAGAAAAACTTGGAGAAGAGCTTACCACTACTCTCAATACTTTAAATGGATATATTTCTCAAATTGAGAAAACAATTGTCCAATATGCAGCAAACCCAACTGTTGGAAACTTACAGACATTACAAAAGTCTTTACAGATGTTATCTGATTTCCAAATAGCATCACTTATGTCTTGTTAAGGAAAATTATGTCAAATATTCTAAAAATGCTTCTTGAAATGATTGAGCAGGAACTTGAACAACAAGATCCTCTTCAGTCTATTGAAAACATTGTATCTTCCGCTGGTGGAGAGATAATTAAGACTTCCAAGGGCAACATCTACAAGATTGTTTCCGATGATCGCGTTGCTCTTGAAAAGATCCTGACCCCCCAGTTTACAGAACTAGGCATGGTCTGGGAACCTAACGCCCCCGGCGCAGGTTTCGGTAGATACAATTTACCAAGATCTAGAAAAGAAGGCGGAAGTGTTTATTTCCTTATGAAGCCTCGTAAGGGTGGAGCCGCCCAAGTAGGTGCCCAGTACGAAGAAAAGCTAGTTGCAATCATGCAAGAGTTGTTGCCTGAGTACAATGTGGAGTCTGCTGGTTTTGGACACGGTTCTGACTTGTCCATTAGCGATGAAAATTCATCATTGACAATTGAACTAAAGACAAGTTCTGGTGCTGATTTTGGTCAATTCAAGATGCTTTATGATACTAGAGCAAGAAAGTGGGTTGCCGCAAAGACCGCAGGATTCGAGAAGAATGAGGGGCTTTACTCTGGTATTTTCAAAAATATAGTGAGTCCTGCTATGTCTGGTAGACACATTGATACTGTAAAGTATGCAAACAACCTCAATATAAAAGATGGCTATGTTAAAGGATTGAAAAGAGCAGCCCATACTGGTGCAGTTAAAAGAGCCTTACAAGATCAGTGGTTCAGCGGAAGAACTGATATGCTATTACCAGTAAACCCAGAGTTGATACAAACTTATTATGCGATGAAAGGTGATGAACTTATCCAGATCCAAGGCAAAGGTGTTTATGCTCTAACACCGGAGGCAGCCGCTTATTTTCAGATCCCAGAATTGAAAGATAGTGTTAGTAGATCTTTGGTTAGAATAAGAATCAAGCCCCATGCTGGTACTGATGGGGTACATTCATTTACTTGCGCTCTCAAACTTGGACTATCAAAAAGCGGAGTTGACTTGACAGATCAAGCGTTTCTTGTTAAGATAAAGCAATACTTGGAGGAAACTTGAAATCACCACTACGTTATCCCGGTGGCAAAACACGCGCAATAAAGCATCTACTCCCCCACATTCCAGCGGGGGACATTTGTTCTCCATTCTTGGGCGGCGGGTCTCTGGAGTTGGTGCTCTCAGAAGATAGAACCGTCTACGCTTATGATGCGTTCTATCCTCTTTATAACTTTTGGAACTGCCTGCTGACAGACCGAGAAGAGTTGGTCAAGGAGGTTCGTAGACTGCACCCAATGGATAAAATTGGATTCAAGAACTTACGCGAACTCCTAAAAGCATACAACAGCAACCACGGACAATCTTATGTTGCGGCTGCTGCTTACTTTGCGATCAATCGTTCATCTTTCTCGGGCGCAACACTATCAGGTGGATACTCGAAGCAAGCAGCCGAAGGTCGCTTCAATGAAAACAGCATCAAAAGACTGGAGAATTTTGAAGCACCTAACCTAAAAGTAGGCTTTCTGGGCTTTGAGGAGTCAATAGAACGCCATGAAAATTGTTTCCTATACTTGGACCCTCCATACTTTTTGGAAACAAAGAGTAAGCTATATGGAAAGAACGGGGACATGCATGAAGGATTTGATCATGAAATGTTACATTTGCTCTTGACAAATCGTCAGAACTGGTTATTATGTTATAACGATTGCGATTTCATCCGTGAGCGCTACTCTGACTATGAGATAGTTCCAGCCGAATGGGCTTACGGAATGAACAAGAGTAAGAAATCAAACGAAGTTTTCATTATTTCACGAGGTTAAAATGACAAACAAGATGGTATTTGCGAATAACGAAGAATTACGACAGAAGATTCTAAACGGAGCCAACACATTGGCTGATTATGTTTCTTCTACTCTCGGACCAAAGGGCAGAACGGTTCTTCTGAAAGAGCACGACAAGCCTGCTTTCGCAACAAAGGACGGAGTAACAGTAGCCCAGTTCGTTCAGTTGGACGACGAGTTCGAGAACGCTGGCGCACAGGTTATCCGTCAGGCAGCAAACGAGACAAACACAAGCGCAGGAGACGGAACAACAACTGCTACCGTCCTTGCGAGAGCAATTTTAAACGAGGCACAGCGACATATCGTTGCTGGTGTTTCTCCAATCGAACTACAAAGGGGTATAGATGCGACAGTTTCAGAAATTTGTGCCAATCTCACTGAAATGGCAAAACCGGTTACTAGTATTGATGATATCAGGCATATCGCTACTATATCTGCCAACAACGATAGCACTATTGGAGATCTCATTGCTCTTGCTGTTGATAAGGTTGGCCAAGATGGGTCTATAACAATCGAAGAGTCTCGTTCTATGGAGACCTCGATTGATGTTACAGAGGGCTTTCGCTTTCCTGCTGGCTTTTGTGCGTCCGCCTTCGTTAATGACGAGCGCCGGAATGTAATGCATTATGAAGAGCCGCTAGTCATGGTCACAGACTACAAGATCGCTCAGGTTGAACAGATTCTGCCCATTCTTGAGTTGGTTGCAAGAGAAGCACGACCACTCGTCATTGTTGCAGAAGACATTGAGGGTCAGGCACTTGCTGCCATGATTATGAATGCAATGCGTGGCTCACTAAAGATTGCAGGTATCAAAGCTCCATTCTATGGAGAAGAGCGACGAAACCTCCTATCTGATCTCGCAATGTCAACAGGTGCGACATTCATTACCCGAGAGTCAGGACAGAAGTTACAGACAACCACACTGGATCAGTTGGGTACAGCCAAGTCTGTTGAAAGCACAAAGGTTGGAACAATCCTAGTTGGTGGCAACTGCGACTACGAAGCAGTGGAGACTCGCATCGAGAGCCTAAAGGCTGAGATTGCAAATACAGACGACTTTGCAGAGTGCGAACGCATTCAAGGTCGTATTGTTCGACTATCTTCAGGTGTTGCTGTTATCCATGTTGGCGGTGCAACACAGGTAGAAATGACCGAGCGCAAGCACCGCATTGAAGATGCACTTGAAGCAGTCCGTTCGGCGCAGGAAGAAGGCGTCATCGGTGGTGGAGGCACAGCCCTACTGCGAGCAAGCAACACGCTCGTAGTAAAGACTGACCACGAAGAACAGGCAATTGGCATTGGTATTGTTAAAAAAGCCTGTGAAGCTCCCTTCCGTCAAATGTGTAGAAACGGTGGGCAGAGCGAAGACCTTCTTCTTGCTCATGTTATTGACCAGCCTGACGATATGGGCTATGATTTCCGCACTGGTTCATTGACAAACCTCTACGAACGAGGTATATTAGATCCAGTGAGAGTTACCAAGTCAGCACTGAAAAACGCAGCGTCTTGTGCTGGCACACTCATCACAACCAACTATGGAATCATACAGGTGAACTAATGCTGAAAGGAGATTTGGTACATATACCACAAGACGCTTTCTTGATCCGAGAAGTAAACGAAATCACTGGCAGAATTAGTGATGATTATATTAAAGTCAAGAAGCCAGTAAAAGCGTTATTCTGGGAAAGAGACAAGAAAGATCCAAAGTGGTGTTCAGTTTATTATAAAGATACAATCTGGGCTGTTAGATTCAAAGACATTTATCCAATTCTACAGGAGATAGAAAATGCTAGTTAAATTGACAGAAGTATGTGGAACAGGCGCAGTAACAAGCGGTCGCAAGTATTCTTTACGAGAAGTGTTCGTTAATCCTGAACATGTTGTCATGGTAAGAGAAGAACACCAAATGAAAAGCCTTAACGAGCAAGGGATGCTCACTGAAGGTCTAAGTAGAGACCATCGTTTCTCAAAGATTACAATTGATAAGGGTACTACTGGCACTGATATAGTTGTAATCGGAGATCCAAATACTGTTGAGACTGCGCTCAATAAGCGTAGTTATATACTAAAGGGGTAAACATGGGACAAAGAGTAAACATACAATATTCTGTTGAACTTGAAGATTTACAGAAAGAAGTCACAAGGCTTTTTGAGAATGCGATAAAAGTTCTTGAATTAAATCCCATAAGACCACGACCAGACCGTCATACGATTACACTTGGAACAGATGGATTAGATAGCATAGATCTTCTACGACGTAGGCTTGCAAAAGTTGATATAATGCTTGGAGATATTCAAAATATCGTTGAAGGCTATATTAGATTTAAAACCCAGTCTGAACCGCAGAGAGAAATACCATTTCAACAGACTCCAGAAGAATTTGAAATGGAACAACTGCAAGACAAAATTGAAATGTTCAAGAAGGCAATAAATGAAAACTCCAATTCGGAATCCCCTGTTTGATAGCAAAGCATCATTTATTATTGAAAAAATAATTCCAGAAGGCTCTGTTGTTGATTCATTTTGTTTTTATTCAGGTGAAATAGAATTTCATCTGGCAAATAGAAAAAGATTTGTTTTGGCACACACAGAGAAAATGGTGGTAAAAGATGTTTGGGATACAATATTTTATGATCCGCATCCGGTATCTGAAATAGCTTCTAGGATTTTGCCCTTCAAAGATGATAAGCAATTTTCTCTTTTGCAGGAGCAATGGTCAAGTTTTAGAAACCCTGATGTCAGAGCAGCATTATTTTATTTTTTGAACAACTGTTCAGACACAGGGTATGTTTCTAAAGGTTCGATGAACTTAAATAACTACAACCCTGTTTCATTATCAAGATTAAGGAAGTTTGTGAAACCTGATAACTTTCATTTATCTAAAACAGAAAACATAATGAAACAAATCACAGAGTCCAAAAATGATTTTGTATTTATGCAGTTTCCTAAAATTAGCAAACTGTTTCTATCTGAGGGGATAAATAGAGGTATAGAAGAGCAGGAATATAACATCGAAAGTATATCTTTACATACAAAAGATAAACCATATGTTTTACTTACACAACCATCTCACAAGATCAAAGAATATTTTGAATGTAAAACTATTTTTATTGATCAGTATGGCAGAGAAACAACTGAACAAAACGCAAAGGAAATAATTTTACATAATGTATGACAAACTCGCAATCGCAACCTGCCTTTTTATTCTCGGTCAAGGCATTACATGGTTTAGTTCTTACTCTCAGTTCGTCTGGGATTGGGCAAGAGAACACACACTATGGATTGCGATTTGCACAGCGATTCCATCAGCATTGTGTTTTATTTATGGGTTACGCTATGCCTATGAGTTTTTTCAGAGTGGGTGGGCACCAAGGTTTTATATCTTCGCCCTTTCATTCGTGATTATGCCAGTTCTTTTCTGGTATTTCATGGGAGAAAAGTTCTTCACGCCGAAGAACATGGCATCGGTTGCGCTTGCAACCGCAATTATTTACATTCAAATGAGGTTCAAATGAGAAAAGTAGAAAAGCCTTGGGGATACGAAGTCATCTGGGCAGAGACAGCAAACTATGTAGGCAAACTCCTACACATCAACGCAGGACACAGACTATCACTACAGTTCCATAGAGTCAAAGAAGAGACTGTCTATGTAGTTTCGGGCACTCTCTACATTTACGACGGGAGTGGTGGAATCACCAAACTAACACCCGGTCAGTCTTTCCATGTCAATCCATTACAGGTACATCGTTTTGGTGCAAACGAAAGTGCAGTTGAGATTATGGAAGTAAGCACTCCGCACCTTGACGACGTGGTGAGATTAGAAGACGACTATCAAAGATAAAGACTATTTATTGCGTAATAGGAGAAAAGAATGTCTTTTGCGACTGATAAATGGTTTCAACACATAAGAAGAGATCTCCTAATCGAAGGTTTAGCTGACATAGGGATCTCACAACAAATTCAGGATAACATCACAAACGCACTACCCGATGCAAGCGAGAAAGGTCGTGTCTGGGTAGGAAACTCTTGGAAAGCATTACCAGTCCGTCGAGTTCGACGGCGTGGATGGTTCGAGGACATAGTGAGCAAAATTCTAACTAAGTACGCCCCAGCCGGTGAGGGTGAAAGCGAATTCAACCCGGTCAAGACCTTGATGGATGCTTACACCAGCAAGCCAGTTGGTGATTGGGAGAGGTTAACTCGTAGATTTCCCAAGTCTGCTGAGAAAGGCAACCTTCCTGAAGATGTTGTGCAGGGTGTTCTCGAAGATCTAAGAGAACTCGAAGCCAGAACTTGGAGATGGTTTTCTGAAACTAGAATCCCAAATGTTATGAGGCTTCTCAAGCAGAATGCAAATAACTACAAGATTATCCAATCTATTCCACCTGCGGATCATATATACGCTGAAGAACAAAGTGAAGAGTTTCTCAATAACATAGAAGATCCGAACAGAATCATCCACAGGTTTGAAGATGGGTTTTATTGGTACGACATTGGGCTCAAGTATTGCGAGATAGAGGGCAAAAGAATGTCTCACTGCGCCGCAGATGATGACGGAACGCTTTATTCTTTGAGAAAGAAAGAGGAAAACAGAGTAAGTTCTGACTCTTATGTAACGATCTCTTATAACTCTGAAAACAAAACTATCTACCAGATTAAAGCAAAGGCCAATCAAGTCCCTTCAGAGAAATTCTGGAATCACATAGCAAAGTTTGTTGAGATCGTAGGGGCAGAAGATATAAGGGAAACTGGAGTGGGCACCAGACAAGAAAGAGAATTTGCATTACTCAACAACTTCCTCTCAGAAAAAACCGGAGTCAACTCTAAGAATTCTTACAAGGTCAAAGAAGAAGAGATGGAACGAGAGTTGAGAGAAATTTATGCAGGTTTCCAGTTCTCAGAATACTCCAAGTATTGTAGAATAGATGGCTATAATATTCAGGCAGTAGAATTTATAGGCGGCAAGCATCCAATTTGGACTGATAATCTTCACACTGCTGCTGCCGATCTTGATTTCGAGATAACCGAAAAGATAATAAATGCTCTTCTAGCCCCGGACGGCGTACAATTGGAAGAAGACCTTGCTATGGCTATTATGTCTGAAGAACAAAACGACATTTTTGAAAATCCAGATGCCGATCAACTTATTCCGATTCTTTTAAAATCAGACACCCCCGAGGACGCAATTCAGAAAGCGCGTAACATAAACTTGAGAAATAATCCCGAGGCTTTATTACGCGGCAAAAGAAATTTCTTGGTAATCGACGGAATCGCGGGTCCGTTTGCTGATTTTGTAGAAAGCCAAATACAACATAATGAAGGGGAAGGCTATTCTAAATGGCTTCAGTTAGTCAAAGAACTTCTTGATGATCTTGAAGATGGGGCAGCCGCCGTCGAAAGAGTGTTAGAACAGCAAGGGCTTTTGGGCGACCAAACAGAGCCAGTTCAGGAAGCAAGAGTAAACCCGCTTGATGTGCGACTATACGAAATGGACTTCGTTATGTCATATCCTCTCGGTATGGGCTATGAAATTACAGACATTCACAATATCATTCGTGCTATCCCTGATGTTACAACAGTTCGTACAGTTGGTAATAGTAAGAGAACCCAAGGTAACAGAACAATATCTTTACAGCGCCTCAAGTTTGCCCTAAAGGGGCAGAAGCCAAGAGAAGAATGGGTGAAACAAATTCTACTACCACAGATTAGAAAGATCAGCCAAGACATTCGTATACATAAAGTGGAGCGTGCCGATCTTGTTTCAGCCAGCCGTCAAAGAATGGAAGAAGCATTTGGCTATTTCAATTCAACTCAGCGCCCTTCCACCCCACGCACAACACCACGACCAACTATTCAAGGTCTCATAGATGATTGGGTCGAGGGTGGGGTTATGTATGATCAACCAACAAATATCAATTTGACACGATACAGTGTAATGATGCCTGTTGCTGACTTGGAACACCTATGCAGTAGACACCAGCGCAAGCACGGACACCATTTTGACGCAGGATATGAAAACTTTATCCAAAACGGTCCTCGTGATCCTATTTACTTAGCGATTGGTAAGAACGGGAGAGCAAAAATAACTGGCAACGAAGACGATTTGCGTTATGCTATAAAAGCAGGAGTAGAAGAAGTGCCAGTATTTATTTCATACCAACGACAAGTCTAAGGAGATAACATGAAAAACATAATCAAAAGCATAGCATCAATTACATTCGGTGTAATTTTCGCATTGTTCCTTATGGTTGTGTTTTTCTTACACCCCCAACCAGAGACTCCGCATAGCTACGAAACAACCTCACGCCACTATGATGTAAGTGACAAGCAAGCGATCAAAAGATCTGTCAACTCTGCCATCCGTGTCTTCTCGATGGATTTGGAGGCAGGAACAATGTCTTCTCTCAGTGGAACATATTTTATCCACAATGATAAATATTATGTTTTGACCTCGGCACATGGGATCATAAACGGCTGTGATAAGTTGATGGTTATGCACTTTGGAGAGATAAGCAGTTGCTTGAGAATGGTAACGCTCAACAAAAAAGTAGATTATGCTATTTTTGAAGTAGAACAGGTTATGTCGAGAACGCCTATAAAAATACCACGGGCACTTGCTAACTGGAAAAAAAGCTACAACCTACTTGACAAGATCTATTACACAGGTTATCCTAACAGTATAGGTCCTACCACATGGACCGGAACAATCTCTGGCTACACAGGAGATTATGTCATTGTTCAATCATACGCTTGGTCTGGAGCATCCGGTTCTGGTGTATTTGACGAGACAGGAGAACTAATTGGAATCATCATGGCGCTAGATGTAGGCGAAGGCGAATACGGATACCAAGTATTAAACAACTTTGTAATCGTAGTCCCAATATGGCAAGTAGATTTCAGTGGTATTATGGAGTAACCATGAGTAAGAAAAAGAAACCGTGCCCTTATGAAGAAGTAACGGGCAAAATAGATACTATTGATCTCAAAATGGCAAAAACCAAAAAAGAGATTGAAGAGTTAGTTAAAAGACTACAAAACGAGCCTGAAATATGCCCTGATGTAGAAGATTCAGAGAGAGCATTACAGGACGCACTCGACATTTACTTTGTCGATCAACTTTTAAAGCAAAAACCAGTAGGAGATGCTTAATGTCAGAAGCCATTGAGGCAGTCAGCACCGAGGTAGAAGACCTCAAGCCCAAGAAGCTGACAAATAAAGCCCCACAGGGCATGACTACCTTTACTGTTTGTCGTCAGAGTGATGAGACAGGGATTTCAGGCGAAGGTGTCGTTATTGAGGGTTGCGTATTCGCAACAGGACATACTGTGATACATTGGCTAACGCCAGCACCAAGAGGAAGTATTGCTTTCTTTGATAATTTTGATGACTTTATCAAGATTCATGTTAGTTCTCACCCAACAAATGGAACAATCATTACCTATGATGATGGGGGACAGACTATTTACACTGCGACAGGAGAAGTAAAGACAAATGAGCCAGAGGAAACCTGATAGCAGAAAGCGACCTGAACCTACTCCATTCAAGAGTAAAGCACAAAAGAAGTATAAAACTCAGAGACGAAAGAATGATATCTATTCTACGGTCTCAGGGCATAAAAACTTATCTTCAGGCGCTCCATATAACAACAAGACCCAACGCGCAGGCACAGACCGTTTGCGTTTTGAGGTTCTTGAAGTTGATCCAGAGGGCTTTCAGATCAATGATGATCTGGAGCCACGCATTTGGAAAGATGAAAAGTTGCGCCCATTTGTTAGCAAGAAGCTAATGGAGATTGCAAATGATTTCATTGATGGCTTGCCTTTCAATGTGACTGTACAAGATGTTCGTTTTACGGGCTCACTAGCAAACTATCACTGGTCAAAGTATTCAGACATTGATCTCCACATTGTTATTGACTTTGAAGAGTTGGATGACAATGAAGAGTTGGTCAAAGAAATGTTTGATGCCAAACGCTTACGCTGGAATGAGAACCACGACATAAGAATCAAAGGCTACGAAGTAGAACTCTATGTTGAGAACACAAAAGAAGAGCATTCTTCATCTGGTGTTTACTCTGTTATGGAAGATGAATGGCTCAACAAACCTGAGCGCATGGACACTACAATCGATCTTGAGACAGCCAAGAAGAAAGCCTCTGACATAGAGCAACAAATTGCATCTGTAAGCGCCATGTTTGACCGTGGGCAGTTTGAAAAAGTTCAAAGGCATGTTGACCGTATAAAGAAAAAGATACGCAACATGAGGCAAGCAGGGCTCGATACGGAGGCTATGGAGTTTAGTCCTGAGAATATTGCTTTTAAACTCTTGCGCCGTAATGATCTTCTTGATACATTAACCAAACTAAAGTACAAAGCATACGACCAGTCAATGACATTGGACGACTAATGGAATTTTACGATATAACAGAAGAAGCAATCCCCCATCCGGGTGAATACATATTCTATGTTCCCTCACAAGCAATTGTGTTGTGCGGAGCATACACAGGGAGCCACATCAAGGCTCTACATAATGGCAAGGTCATTAAGGATCGTGCCGAGAACTTTAAGAAAATAAAGATAGGTATGAAGGAGAAGAGACAAAAGTTTGTGTCACGATGTAAAGCGTGTGGTAAATGACCAAGATTTATACTTACTGTCTCTTTGATACAGACGACACTTTTCATGGCGTCTATTCTTCCCTTGCAGCCGCTTACCGTGACGCGATCCGGCTTGCTAACCGAGGGCAAAGCAAGGTTATGCTACGCACCGATGACGGATGGGTCGATCCTGACTTGACAACGCTCCGCAACGTGTTATATTCTAAGTGTGATGTGGTGGTCGTACTGCAAGGCGGACGCCACAGAGCCAAAATTCTCAAAACTAAACTAAAGGAGTGATTATGACTGATTGTGACCACAATGCATTTCTCGCTATGTATGAGCACATGGAGTGCGAGAACCCTTTTGACCAAGAGATGGCTTGGAACTGGGATGACTGGGAAGATTGGGACGACGAAGAGCACCCCCGTAATTGGTGGGTGTGATGTATATGATCTACGGCGTGACTGATTGTCCTTACTGCCTTAAAGCACAGGCAGAGTGCATGAGTGAGCGCGAAGACTATGCTTGGGTAATGATGGATTGGTCTTCTAACTACCGAGACTACATCAAAGAAAAGTTTGGTTGGACAACCTACCCGATCATCACCAAGTTAGACTATGAAACTGGTGAAGAAGAACTCGTTGGCGGACATTTTGAGTTATGTGCCTTGCTTTCCAACATTGAGTAGCATAGTTACTATGTGGAAGAGATCTCGCCCGGTGACCTTGTAAAATGGATCATAGATTACAAAGTCTACGAAGCAAGCGATACAGGCGAGACTTTTCCCATAGATGCAATTTGGGCATACGGAATAGTAATAGAAGTTTCTAAAAGTGACCCAATGTCAGTCGTGCTGGTGAGACTGGATACAAGTATACATCAGATACTACACATGATACATGATGGCTTTGAAGTCGTCAGTAAAGCCAACGGAGGATAAAATGGCAAACCGAATCGACGCAGGTTCTCTTGTCTGTATGGGAAGGAGAAATGTAAAGGGACAAGGTATTGTTCTGAAGCGTGTCCGAAATATCAACCTGTGTGCAGAATTTGATCTTGTGGATGCATGGCATAAACTTTACAACAAAGCACATCCAGATTTTATGTTTCATAATACACTAAATGCCAGTGTTTTGTGGTCTCTGCGTAATGATGCTATTGCAGCAATTAAAGAAAAGATCATGGAAAATCATCCAAAAATTGACTATGAACTTCTAAAGCAATTTTTCAGTTGGAACAGCGCCTACTCTTGTCAAAAGGGTGGAGAAAAGATTACAAAGTTGAAGACAGATTTCACACTTGTCAGGTGGTATAAGCCACCATCAGATTATGGTGATGCGGCTTGCTTGTGGCACAAGAACAAAGAAATCTGGTATCCCACAAGCATACTCAAAAACCTTTAACATTTTCCTTGACAGCAGACGATCGCCCGGTTATCTTACGGGTGTAGGAGAGAGAATGTCCACGCTTCCGAGCGAATATGATGCTGGTCCACTGACAGAGCGTGTTATGGCTTATCGTGGTCGTAATGCGCGTTACTTCAATCTCGCAAGGAAGGTTGCTCTGTGTTCAGAGCAAAGTGATTACAAGCACGGTGCTGTCTTGGTAAAGGGTGGTTCCGTTATCAACACAAGTTGTAACAAGAATCGCTTGGTTTCGTTTGGTTCTCGCTTCTGCAAAGACCACGATGGTATCGCTACTCTCCACGCAGAGTTGGGTGCTATTCTTGGGCTTGACAGAACCGTAACAGAAGGGGCAACCCTTTATGTTGCGCGTGTTGGTAAGGACGAAGGCTTCCGGCTTTCAAAGCCTTGTTCCATGTGTACCGCTGCTATGAGCCATGTAGGTATCAAGCGGGTCTATTGGACTATTGACAATCACAACTGTGCCATGGGAAAACTATGAGAAAATGTGGAAACTGCGGAGAAACCGGACACAACCGGCGAAGGTGCCCAGAACTTGAAGTTATTGAGGAAACAGATCAGGAAGAAGAGGAAGAAGAGGTTGTTGTAGTCGAAGAGCCCAAGAAGAAGCGTAAGCAACGCTGCCGCGCTTGTGGCGAAGAAGACGATCACACAGCCAAAGACTGCCCTTACAAGCCTATCCCCAAAGATCAAGAAATTGGACCAAAGAAAATGGACTGTGGGCATTTTACTTGGTGGCATCGCAACGGAGAGTGTGAGCTTTGCACAAAGGCAATATTTCATAAGCATTTTGACGACGAAGAAAAGGAAGCAAAGGAGAGCGAAGAATGAAAGTCAAATCTATTAAAAGCATCTATCTTTCTGAAAAAGAACTCAAAGATGCTATTTGCAACTGGCTTCATACACATGGGCGTCCTGACTTGGCAAAGCATCTGGACAACAACCTATG
>Ga0099849_1000414_pt1 | contig 19659 bp, 25 predicted proteins | sample CB_VirMetaG_4_FD_78177 | JGI IMG/M metagenome (GOLD analysis project Ga0099849, IMG submission 78177) | Freshwater to marine saline gradient viral communities from Chesapeake Bay - CB_1508_1M Viral MetaG | ecosystem: Environmental > Aquatic > Marine > Coastal | place: USA: Chesapeake Bay... | reverse complement strand
ATGTATCTGAAGGATCTTCTACGGATTGTTGAACCTTTGGAAATGCTGCGAGATGGAAAACATAGTCATAACTTGTGTTTGGCAGATGGTGGAGAACATCTCTGCCATCTTTTAAATCCAAGCCATGAACAATGTTGATTCCATCATCAAGTTTTTTAAACAGTTTGCTACCAATGTAGCCTCGATGTCCAGTAACCAGTATTTTCACACAATCTCTCGCTTCTCAAGCTCTTGCAAGCAGGAGTCCCAATCTGTAAATGAAACTGCCTTATCGTCAATGTAGCATACTGCACGAGGCTTTTCTGCTGTGACCTTACTTACAAACTTGGCCATATCATTTTCTCTGAGCCAATCCCAGATCAACTCAATGCCACCCTTGCCATTAACAAGCCCACGGTCAGCACGAGCCTTTGCACTGTATACGATGATTCTGTAATCCTTGCTGATTCTCTCAAGCGCCTCATAGACGCCCTCAACTGGTGGATCGTAAATTGTACCGTCGTGGAAGCCCATAGAACAACGATGAATAACACCATCAAAGTCAATACCAATATTAATTTTCTCGTCAGGGTAACTGTGTTCACGAATCTTGGTAGAATTCCAGTTGGCGCTCTCAAGACTTGCAGGGTCGTTCTTGCCAATTGGAGGACAAACCTTGCCAGAACCATGAGTTAGCTGATAAGTGAGAAGTAGTGTAAGCACCTCAGAAGTGTGGTAGTACTCAGCACCAAGAAGAACCTTGCTGAGATTGTCAATTTCTTCTGGAATGTCTCTAGAAGAAATAATTGCAACCTTCATTCCGTTGTCTTCTGCCCATTGTAGAGCCTTTAAAATATCAATTGAATTACCTGAAGAGGATATCCCAAGAACCAAAGAACTATTCATCTGTTCCTTAGTGCGAGTACAAGTACGTGAGCGCAGCCAATTAACCATCCACTGCTCAAAGCTTGTATCATTGATTAGTGATGTAGCTACCACTCCAGAACCGGGACACATTGCGTTCTTTGTACCGTTTGATAGTCTAGTAATATCGACGGCTGCGTGGTCTGCAACTGCCAAATTGCCACCATGTCCAAGAACATATATCTCGTTACAGCTATTGAACTTCTCTTGTAGTTCTGCCCATTCAGGTGAATTTACAACCTTAACAAATTTTTCATCTATGTTTTCAAAGTTTAACATATCTTAATTCCTTTTTGTGATTTTCTAATGATATCTCAACATCTCTTAGATTATCATAATAACATATATGTTTTGCTTGTTAACTTATTTTTTCAACATAATTTGATTATACAAAATTTCTGCCACTTTAAAGTCAAACTCAGTATCAACATCTACAGATTCGATTTCATCCAGCATATATGGGTAAAAATTATTACCAAGAATGCTCTTATTTTCAATCATAAGTTTTCTTGGCAAAATATGAACAGCAAAATTGAGGGCATAAATATCCGGTAGGTCTTGTGACCTTGGGTGGTTTCTGGAATCATAGTTGATCGCCTTCCCATCAAGCCACATATATTCTTTAATAATGTTGGTAGTTACTACAGAATCATATTCAGTTTCTCTCCTGTATGTGTCAATACACAATTCCATAGTTTTGTCAGTAACTAGAGGACTAGTAACGGGGGCCCATAAAACGTCCTTACAATCTAGATTTGAGGCAAGATGCCTATATACATCGCTCATTGGTACCGTATCGCTAGCGTAAAACGGATCTCGTTTCATAGGACAAGCACCTAAATCTTCGGCAATCTCAAGCATTTCATCGTCGTCGGAAGTCACTACAACCTTATTAACATTGCGCAGCCTCAATGCCTGCTCAACCTTAAGTGTTAGCATATTAGAGGCTCCGAATGGTCGAATATTCTTGCGAGGAACTCGCTTAGAGCCGCCCCTAACAGCAATCAAAACGTTTATATCAATATCTCTGAGCATTATAATTGCCCCCCGTTAATATCAATTGCAGCGCCAGTAATGTATGAAGCGGCACTTGAGCACAAAAACAATATAGGCATTGCTTGTTCAGTTGTTGAAGCAATTCTGCGTACAGGAATCTTGGCCTCTAATTGTTGGATTGCCTCATCAGACATTGATTCTTCTAACATCTCAGTCATGGTTTGACTTGGACACACACAATTGACTAATATATTATGTTTTGATACTTCGTTTGCGAGTTGCTTAGTCAAACCGATAATTCCATACTTGCTAGAAGTATAATGAACACCGCTGACAATGCTCTTACTTCTACCAGCAATCGAGGATACATTCACTATTCTGCCGCCTGTTTTTTTCATAACCTCAACAGCCTGCTTGCATATGAGGAAAAACGAGCGAAGGTTCACATTCATCACTCGTTCCCACTCATCTAAATTAATTTTATCAATTGTTTCACAAAGATTCGTACCAGCCACATTAATGACAAAATCAACTTTTCCTATTTGTTCAAAAACGTCCCAGATATCAGAAGGCTTAGAAATGTCACAAAGTATATTTTTTACCCCATCAACATCACACTGAGTTCTAGAAGCACAATATACGCTAGCGCCAGCAGCCATAAATTGTCGGCATACTTCTCTTCCAATCCCTTTGCTACCTCCAAATACGATTACTATTTTTTCTGAAAAATCAAAGTTAATATCATTCATCTTCGTAAACATGGTTGACATCTGGTCGTGTAATGGCGTACCTAACCCCCGGCTTATCTCCAACACACTTAATGTGGTGCCAAGTGCCTTTAGGAACAACAATGATGTCGTCTTCTTTAACTCGCTGAGTTCCTATGCCATCAATCCACCATTCCCATTCCCCATCTAAAATGACCCAGTTTTCATCTGCGTCGGGGTGAAAATGCTTGCGGTTTCCTTCTCCGGGATGCTGCTGAATAATAACGCCACCGAAGACTTCGTTATACGCAATTCTCACAGCCCATGAGCCCATTCCAAAATCATCTCGCAAATCTTGTAAATTGACTGTTGAGCAGTTTTCATACTTTTCAAGTTCGCAGTGTGGTACACCGTCATCTTCTAGAACACTAACAACGTTAGAGTCTGATTTAGTTTTAATTCCCATTAGTAATCTCCTATTTCATCAAAAAATTCTCCAAATCTAAAAAACGTAACTCTAGAATTGGGAGAGCAGTTAACAACATCAATCTCTGGATATGTAATCTTTACACAATCCGCCATTGTCTTCCAAGCTGGCAATACCTCGCCGGGCTTATTATAAACGTCGCCAGGGTCGTAGTAATCCTTCCAGAAATAATTTGGATTTTCTGATTTTTGTTTGACATGGTATCTTCCGGGTCCAGCTACTTCATGTTCCTTAAATCTATCAGACTGGACATAAGTTGCATCATGTCCTATCAACACTACTTTCTTGTAGCCCAACTCCATAGCTGTTCTTATGGCATTAGCGCCAGTGCAGGAAATTTTTCTATTTCTAGTTCCAAACATTGGCCAACCAATTCCATCTTGGTTATGTGGGCGCTCTACAAACTTAGAATGATTTCTAACACTATCATCAAAAAACAATCTGGTATTACCTAGCATTGTTTCGATGCTTGGCCTTTCTATTAAGAAGTATTTTTCGATAGGACAGTTTTTATCATTAATTAATTTAGCAATATTTTCTCTGTGAGTATTAGTTGCCGCATAATCAAAACATCCGTAGTACTTTGGATACCAGTTCATCTTTTCAAAAAATCTATAAGCAAGATTTAGCCCAAAAGTATCAACTTTATCGCTTCTTAAGGCATCAAAGTATTCTTCTTTTAGTGATGGACCATTGCCAACAATAATAATTGTTTCATTTTGTTTTTTATTCTTTTTATTAATAAAATATTCATGGTTCAAATCAAAAAACTTAGTAATTTGAGAACTGAATTCGTCATTGCTATAATCCACATCCTTGCTGGATCTACATGGTTCAACCTTGTTTTTGATAGTATTAACATAAAAGTCTTTTATATTCAACGAATCAGTATAGCTGGTATATTCTTCAATTCTTCTTGGTATATTATCGCCCCAGCGCCAAGCCACTTGGCTGTCGCGCAGAATCTTTCTTTTATTAAAATATGGATAAATCCAAGACCACATTTTGTCCATGTTTAACTTTGATCTTCTTGGATCAACGTTATGTGGCGCTTCTAAGTCTGTTACACCGTTATCATATAACATCTTGTGACTACAAATAACGTGTCTTAAAAATGGTATTTCCAGAATATTAAATAAATGACACGCCTCCATGCCTCCACCAAACTTAGTAACCATTGGGAAAAACCAATCCATAAGAGAATGGTGAACAATTTTCAGCCCACAGTGTGTGAATGGAATAATAGAATGGTCTTTAGAATCTCTATATTTGATGTCGGTTGCAAATGGTGTGTGGAGTCCGTTTCCGGGGTAAAAAGTCAACACCGCTGGGTTAAACTGTTCAAGATCGCTTAGAATTTGCTGTAAAGGGTTTTTGTCTCCCATAGGTCGCAAAACATAATCATAATCTACAAACGCATAGTAATCATAATTTTTTGGAACCATCTCGGCCAAGATGTTTCTGGTATCAGTCCAAGTAGTATTTGGACAGTACTTTAGGGCATCTGGGTGGGGGGCGTCATGTGTAACAAAATAAAAATCGCAATCTGGCTTATCGGAAAACAACTCAACGTGCTTTTGGTTAGGCGCTTCAGGTGTTACTTGCAAAACGCAAAGTCTTTTATTCATCAATATCTCCATTTTTCTTATATTTCATTATATCATAACTAATGTACTTTGTAATTCACTAAAGTTCATTTTGCCATCTTTCAATCATCTCATCGAGCATGGTATCAAAAGTATATTCTGGTTCCCAGCCTAGAATCTCTCTAGCCTTAGAAGAATCTCCACGAAGGTACTTAAGTTCTTCGGGTCGCATGTACTTGGGATTTTGTACGATGTAATCTTCATAGTTCATATCTAGTTTAGCAAAAACCTTTTCACAAAGATCTCTAACAGAGTGAGTTTCCCCAGTGGCAACAATAAATTCGTCAGGTGTATCATGATTTGTTATCATATGCATTGCCCTAACATAGTCCTTTGAGTGACCCCAATCTCGATAAGAGTCCATATTGCCAAGCTCTAGCTTATCCTGAAGACCTTTCTTGATAGACACTGCGCCCTTAACAACCTTGTTTGTCACGAAGTTAGAGCCACGTCGTGGTGATTCATGGTTAAAAAGAATACCGTTACATGCATGTAGCTTGTAAGCATGGCGATAATGGCGAACCAAATTATATCCCATAACCTTGGCGCAGCCGTAAGGACTGACAGGATTCATGGGTGTTGTAAGGCGCTGAGTGCCATCGTCATCCACAGAGTTTCCAAACATCTCTGATGAACTTGCTTGATAAAACTTGGCATCTGGGCATATTGTCCTGTAAACCTCTAGCATGTGTAGGACACCAAGGGCATTTGTCTGAATGGTAAATGAAGGCATATCAAAACTTACACGAACATGACTCATGGCACCAAGATTGTAAATCTCATCTGGTTGTACCTGAGAAACAATTCTTACCAAGGAAGGATAATCAAGTAAATCACCATAGTGAGTATGAACGTTGTCTATCCCATTCAGCTTTGCTAACCTAAAGTTTTGATTTTCTGCAACAGAGTGTCTGCGTACAATACCATGTACTTCATATCCCTTGGAAGTCAATAGTTCTGTTAAGTAACTTCCATCCTGTCCGGCGATTCCGGTTATCAAAGCCTTCTTTGTCATTTAAAAATCTCCATGTTTGTTAAATCTGGCCAATCTTCTATTGTCCACTTTCTTGGCTTAGTGTTGATAGCATCATCTATTTTTTGTAATCCAAGCGTGGCAGTTTCGGGCGTCATGTAATAATGATAGCCCATGGTATCAATGTTTTGTTCTCGCCATGGTATATCAGGCAAACGTCCATCATACGACATCTTTTTTAGTAATATAGCAGATTCTTCATCATCTGTCAAGATAATTCCGCCACGACCTAAACTTAAATGCTTTCTAAACTGGAAGCTAACACACATAAATGTGCTCGGTATATAAGAGTCAGGCTCCCACAGGACTGCTGCATCTATAATGTTGGTTCCACCAAGGTAATAAAAATCCTGCCAGTTTTCGTCTTTCCAATCGAAATCAATGCCAAGTTTACTTGCCAAGAAAGGGACAGATATGTAAGTTCTTTTTGGAACAGTAAAGTGTGTCACTTTTTGCTGTCTCATACATAGTTCTATTCCATGTGTACAACAGTCTACAGCCACCGCGTAAGGAGCGCCAAAAAATTCAGCCACCCTCTGTTCAAATAATTTTATATTTTCAAAACTCATGCTTTTTCGCACTCCACGTTGAGGCTGACAAGAGTTCCATTTTCTTTATCCATATGAGGAATATATGCTTGTGAATGATCATCAAATTGCGAATGTTCTGTATCTCTCCAGTCGTAAAGACGTACATTTACAAAGCCACTAGATTCAAGAACTTTCTTCAAGCTATCAAAGTCATATGTTGTTTTATGATAAATAGTTTCATCAGCCATTGGCATTCTACCATATAATGGACCAACAGCTTGGCTTAATTTTATTTTACCTGTGACATAAAGTCTGGCAAGTACTTCAAAATTAGGTACTGCAAGCCGAAGAATGGCCCCAGACTTCATGACTCTTTTCCATTCTTCTATCAATGGCTTTACTGTTTCTCTATCAAAATATTCAATTACATGAGAAGCATAAATCAAATCAACAGTATCATCTTGCATTTCTAATTCAGTTATGGATTTGTAATCTAGATGCTCATAATCACCAGCGTCAATATGAACCCAATCAGTTCCAAAATTGCGCCAACCGCAGCCCATATTTATTTTAATCATTTTGTTTTAAAAATTCCTTATCTAATTTTTGTCCGTAATAAGGACCAGTTTTATATTCTAAAACAAGGGTATCATCTTCCAAAATCTTGTAAGTATGTCCACCATATAGTGTTATGGATACATCGCCCGGCTGTAAGACAACAGACTCTAAAAACTGATCGTCCAAATCATAAAAGAAGGCTTCTACCTTCCCTTGTAAAACAGCCCACGATTCTTGCGCTATCGCTTGATCTGGAACTTCTTTATAGATGTGCTTATGAGGAGGAAAAGTCTTGTCCTTTTCCATATTCAATATAGACAACTGCATAAATTCTGAAGCTGGTACAACATCTATTCTTTTATCCTTTACCTCTCTGGGTACACAAACCATATGCATAAGTCTATCTGGCTCAACTTTGGAATAGATTTTGCGTATCATTTAAGAGCCTCCTCCAGAGACATCATTTTAAAGCACCTTAGATTAGAAATAGGGCTACAATTTATGACTTCTACCCCGGCGTGGGCGGCACGATATGCAAATGTATTCCATGTTGGAAGGTGAAATTTGATACCATCTGGTTTACTATATCTATCTCCTTTTTGCTGATAGTCATCAAACCAGTAATTTGGATTCGTATTTGGTGTCTCATCCATCTTTAAAACTGCTTTACCATCTGGTGTGGAACCCTCCACAAATTCTACATAATTACAATCAACACCTATAAGGACAATTTTTTTATAACCCAAACAAGCAGCAACAGAGCTAGCATTTGCTCCCGAACTTCCGTTGTCATGAAAGCTATCAAATGCGGCTGGAGAGTTATTCCATTTATTTGTTGTTCCAAACGTCTGTAAATTTATGAATTGAAACTTGGGATGATTTTCAACAAGATTTACAATATAAAAACATTTTTCTATTGGTGAGTCATTAATCAAATTAATATAATTTTCTTTATGAGATTCAGTAACAACATAGTCGAAACTAGCATGATATTTTGGCCACCAATTTATTCGCCCATACATACGATATGCTACGTTAAGTCCAAATGTATCAAACCCATCTAGCATATCAAAATCAACATCTTTGAGAGAGGGACCGTTACCCATTATAACAATTGTATCATTACTCATAATGACTCCAAAAAGTATTTATTCTATTATTAAGATAGTCTTCGCAAGTTTCAATTGTTTCAAACCAACTTTCATTTTTATGCTGTACATTATCATTTAATTTTAAATCACATCCCAATAACTTTGCTTCAATAACAATTCTTGGGCAAGTATCCCCACCCAAGGGTCTAAAAATTAGCCCCTTACTCGTAGATAACTTTATTAGCAATTCGTGATACTTTAAGCCCTTGACTAATTCATACTGTAAGCCGCTATCTTCTGCAAACTTTACATTCTCTTGGGTTCCTTTAATCCAAGAGCCAGAATCTAAAATTAAATACTTTTGATTTTTAGGGTTGTTCTTTATTGAATTCATGAACCTCAGATCTCCTGCTGAGAAAACAGAACTTAAAACTGAAGTCTTTTCTTTATTTATTGTTTTCACATTATCTAAAAATATACTTCTTTGTACTTCTGACATAAACCAAATCTTTTTGGCTCTCCCGTAGAAAACAAGGTTTATTTTTGATTCTTTTTTTAAAACACAATCACATTCTTCCCCAGTTATTGCCTTATGCTTTTCTGGTGAACGGTAAACACAAAATTTGTAATCGTATTCAATAATAGAGTAATCAGCAGTCTTGCAAAGAGCAAGTTTGACTTGTGGATCTAAACCAGTGAAGTTACATATAATAAAGTGTGATTCTTTGTTTTCTTCTACTATTTTTGTGGTAAGGGCTGATGAATTTATTCTTGCTGTGGGCAGTGGAGAACCTGTCATTATGGCTTCCGTTGTTAGTTCTGCGCCACCTTGATATTGGTTTGCAAAAGCATCAGATACAAAAATCACATTTTTCATAATAAATCATCCAGAAGATCATCTATTTCTTTGTTAAATGCTTCTATCTGCTCCTTATCTACAACAAAATTTACAAACTTCTCATACATCGCCTGTTCAGAGAAACGCTCATGCAGTTGTTGGGCTGCTTGTTCTAAACCAATTAAGGTTGTATGATTCGAGTCATTATCACCATTCAAATCATTAAAGCAAGCACGCATCTGCTCCTTCGCAGAACCCTCACGAGCATACGCCCACATAGAATCAGGAACGATAACCCCATCCCAAACAACCTCTTTCTGGACTGGCTGTAGGTCGAAGCCTACGTTATAAAACTGTTCTTGACCTTCGGTATCAACCAAAAAATCAAGCTGCCCTGACCAGCCTACAGTGACCACAGGAAGACCTGAGTAAGCAGCCTCAAATAGCGGGAGACCAAAACCTTCGCCATGGGGGAGAGAAACAAATGCATTGATTTGAGGATTCTGATACAAGGAGTGCATTTCGGCGTCAGTCATGTCGCCGTGTAGGAGGTATACCTTGCATTGTCTCTCTCCCTGCTTACGCAAGAAATCGGTAAGCTGTTTGTGGAGCATCTTGCGATCCATTAAACAGTTCTTGGCGATGTTAGATTTGACTACAAGACCTACATCTTCGTTGCGGAACTCTTCAATAAACCATTTAAGGGTGTTATGGAGATTCTTTCTTGGGCCAAACTGTGCAACACAAAGAAAGTTAAATGAAGTAGACAAGTCTAGACCTAACTCTGGTAGGGTCTCAAAGGTCTTGACGGGATACCCAATCGACTCCACAGGAGTCTGATTTCGTAAAATTACCCTTTGCCCAGTCTGATGATTTACTGCTTGGTACTCTGTGTTCTCGAACACTTGTTTGGAATGCCCAGAGACAACAATAATTTTATCCATCTCATTTGACTTCTGAATCCACTGGTGAGCGACCTTGGTAGTCTCGATACCAGCAGTGTATCCGATGTTTATTGGAGCAAGTTTCTCAAATTCGTTTGGAATAGTTACCTGTAGAGAAATATCAAACTTCCCGCCTTGCTGAATATAACCAATAGTCTTTTCGATAGTCTGATCAATCCAGACACGCTCTTCATCCATATCAGAAGACCAAGATGTCTTGCCCCATTGAATGGGTTGAATGAAAACTTCAAACATATCTTCACGAGAGCGTAAAGACCGAAGAGCGAAACGAGCCTGCTCTCCATAACCTGATCGGGTTAGGAGCGGACCCTTGAGTAGAACTTTCTTTTTCATGCTACCTCCATTAGATGCCACTTTTCATAACCAGTTCTTGTATCCCAAGAGCCCATTTCGGTAGTGACCTTATCCATTAGCTCAACCCAAGACTTCTCAAAAGTCTCAAAGTTGTATGATTTTAGCACATGCCTACGACCGTGTGAAGACATTTGGCGATACTTCTTTGCAGGATTCTTGAGTGCAGATGTAAGTGCCTTCTCAAAATCTCTTTGTGAGATTCTGTCCTCGTAGATATAAGGTACCTGTAGTGAACCAATCACTGTCTTTGAAGATGGTTGGATTGGAAAACCAAAGTAATTCTTACCATCTGTTACCTGTTCCTGCAGACCACCTGTCATATTTACAATAATCGGAGTACCACAAGAAAGTGACTCAAGCGTTGCCAAACCAAAGCCCTCGGCATCAGAGATATTGATGGTATAGTCAGCCATTCGATAAAGATTGGCAAGCTCTTGCGGGCTAACCTTTGTTGTCGAAAGCAGAACCTGTCCCTTATCCAATCCTAGATGGTTAATAAGGTGTGGCAGATCTTGACCGTGTGGGTCTCTTGGGTCTGTGTGCATCAAGAGAGTAGCCTTATCATGACCGACCTTATCTAACCACTCCTTAAACCACCAGATGAGGGTACCAGACTGCTTGCGTCGAGCATTGCGATTATTCCAGAAGAAAACCTTCTTCTTTGATCTGCCCTGCGTTACTCTCTCGCGCAACACATTGACAGCATGGGTTTCTTCTTCTGTTCTCGCTGGGTGGAAGAACTCCTCATTTACTGCGTGTGGAAGATAACAAGACTGTACATCAGGAGCAACTTCTTGAACGATTGCGTGCGTGACCTTTGAAATACACGCAACAACATCTGTAGAGTTGTAAAAATCTGCATTAAATTGTGGTGCCGGGAAGTTATCCCAAACATGATAATACACCATGGGGGTGTTTGCACGAACTTCGTTTTCAATCTCCCATAACCAACCATAGAAACGAGGGTCAGTCATAAACCAGAGAACATCTGGTCGTTCCTTTTGAAGAATAGAACGAATAATCTCAGGGTTTCCATACCCATCGACTGGGAAGATGCGCCAGTCATCGCCCCAAGGATCAACTCTCTGGGGGGTATAATCCTTGTGCTTGACAGCCCCGCCAAGACAAACGAACTGGTATCGTCCGGTCTTAAGCAGGGCTTCTATCATATACTTTGTTTGTGTCCCCACACCTGATGGGGATAGTGGATGGTCTGATAAGACCAAAACCTTTTTCTTTGTCATTTAATCCTCTATCGACAATGTTCCGTTTTGTTAAAAGTACAAAACCTACAAGAAAGTCTGTTCTTAATGTACCGCTTGTTCTTGATATTGTATAGTGCTTTTTTCAACAATTTTAGAGCATTTTCTGTCTTACGTGGACCCGAGGTTACTCTAAAAAATTCAACCTTATCCTTTTTTGATGTTCTCTTGAGGAGAGCGAAGTGCGTCTCAACGTTCTTCGGATCAATATCCATCTTGCGAGCAAAGAAATGCTTGTAAAGAGTAAGCTGGTAAGTGGTCATTGGCTCACTACGACGCTTGGCGTCCCAGCCCCAAGAACAAGTCTTCCAGTCAAAGATATGAACCTTTCCATCGGGCGTAGCGACAACACCATCAATAAATCCCTTGAAAATAAATTGCTCTTCATCTTCGATCTTCTCATCAAGAGGAATTTCAGAACCTAGGACTTCATACTCTCCAAAGTAATCTGCAAGTGCATCTTCAATCTCAGGCAGGATAGCCTTACCCTGCTCACGCATTTCTTCAACCAACTTGCTGTCTTGCTCTTCGGAAAGTTCACTAAGAAAGTGCTCAAAGCGTTCGATAAACAAATCATCTTCGTTTACTTCTTCCTTTAATAGTTTCTTCTCGCATACTTCGTGAATGGCATTACCGAAGGCAGTGTATGCGTTACCTTCAAAACCACCAATCTTATCAACGCGCGTCAGCTTGTGGTACCAAGCGCAAAAGTTCCAATCCTTCAATGCCGAAAACGAAATGTGAGGCATAATAATCTCCTTATACCTCTAATATAACACACCGATCGGCTACTGTCAAGCGTCTCCGAGACGGTGTAGCTGAACTAATTTTTTGTATAGTTCTGGAGATGTCTTCTGCAAGTAGTTATGGCTATCAGGGTGCAGATAGAACTCTGTGAATCCTGTTGCAAAGTATTCTCGTAAAGAGGTTGCAGCATATGGGGTAACCATAATTCCCTTGAGAATCTCTGACAATTTATCATACCCAATATCATCTAGAAGAAATTTGTCGAACTCTTGGTCATACTCTGTGTCGAAAAACATTTCTCTTGGAGCTTTGAAACCCATGTTCCACAGAACGTTATAAAGGTGCATTCTCTTTCTCAAGAATTCTTCCTTGAGTTCTTGATCTCCGTAGATTTCCATCCCATATTGCTCTTCAACAGAGTGTGCTGTCTCATGAACTAAATCATCTAGAAGATCATCGTTATCACTCTGAATATTTGAAACATAGAGTGCGCCGTCCTTGTAAAAAGCATTAATGTCGCGCTCCTCAAACTCGTTAAAGCGACCGACGATGATCATCTCTACACCATCTCGAATGTGGTCGGGTAGTTTTGCTTCGAGATTAGAAATAACAGTATCCAAATCTACAAGATCATTCATCATTGCGTCTTTGGTAAAGACATGAATACCCGAAGGGGTATAAAAATTATTTGATTCTTCAAGCATCTTCTGGCGCTGCTTGATGTAATCTACTAGCATCATCTATCCCCTGTTGGTATCCTCGAACCCAGTTCTCTTCTGCCATAATCATGACAAACTCCGGGAATTCGTGAGCTAAAGTATCTACAATCATTTGGACTGTAACCTCAAATTCACCTTCGTCTTCTTCGGTTGCAAACTTATTGCCGACATATTCAAGCAGCATCTGCTTTAATGGATTCTCAGCAGCAATAACAACGCCTGCCAACTCACTTGTTTCTGTACTCATATTTTCTCCGTGTTCCTAAAATATAATCCGCTAAAGGATGAACTACACACCAGTTCTTGTCTTGGTCTTTACCCATGTGATGGTCGTAGTGCCACCGCAAGTATCTAAAACACCAATCAGGGTTCTTGTGTGCGTAGTTATGAACAATTAAGTATACCATAGCATGAAAAAGCATCGCTGTGTATGCTAGTGGCGAAACGAAACAAACAGGAGAGCCAACAAGACACAACAGAAGGACACCAATTATCTCTCTAGCAGAGACAGTGGGGTCTAAAAACTTGTTTTTTCTTGCCTGCCTGTGATGAACGCCCCAGTGAAATGAAAACAAAGAGGCTTTCTTCTTGCCGAGATTATGTAAAAAGTATTTATGAACAACCCATTCAAGTAAACTAGCAAGAATCAAGCCTAGAATGAATTGAGCAAACATTATAATACCTTTGAAGCTAGAGTTGCGACTTCGGAACGTTCACCCTTTGTGAAAGTTACATGCCCTGCGATTGGAAACTCTTTGAATTTCTCAACAGCATGTGCAAGACCATTTGAAGTCTCATTGACATAAACATTATCAATCTGTTCAACGTCACCAGTAAGCACAATCTTGGTTCCTTCGCCTACACGAGTCATTATAGTCTTGATTTCGTGTGCTGTCAAGTTCTGGGCTTCATCAATTATAATAAAAGCGTTTGCGATAGAACGACCGCGAATATAAGTTAGGGCTTCAATTTCAATTTTGCCCTTGTCCATGTACATTTGTAGAGTGTTTTTATCACCTCCGACCAAGAATTGAAGATTATCTTGGATAGGCATCAACCAAGGAAGCATCTTTTCTTCCATCGTACCGGGTAAGAATCCAATGTCCTTTCCAAGTGGCTGCACAGGGCGAGAAACAATCATGCGGTCATAATGGTTATCTCTCAGACCAATAGTTTGCTGGAGACCAGCAGCAATCGCACAGAGGGTCTTACCAGAACCAGCACGACCGACAAGTGACACAACCTTTACGGTTGGATCCATAAGGAGGTCAATTGCAAACGCCTGCTCTTTGTTTCTTGATGAGATTTTCCAATCAGGTATCTTGGAGTGGGCAATCTTTTTTATGGGCTGAAAATGGCTATAGAAGCGCCCTAAGCAGGTCTTTTTCTCGTTGGCATTGGATACCATAAGTACATATTGGTTTGGATGCCACTCTTCTTCTATTTCGTCTTCTTCAATGTAAATGTCATCATCGTCATAGAAGCGATCAATCACCTGATCATCAACGAGATGGATAGCAAGACCAGAGTAAAGCTCGTCTGAAGAGTGGACAACTCGCTCGGTAGTGTAGTCCTCAGAAGGCATACCGATAGAATCGCAAATGACGCGCATGTTAATGTCGCGAGATACAACGCAAGTCTTGCGGGTAGACTCTTCACGAACCGCCATAGCAGTCGCAATAATCATGTGGTCAGGAATTCTCAGGTCGAGATCAGAAGGAAAAATAACATCTTTGAGCACCTCGTATGATACTGCTCGAAGAAGCCCCTTTCCTTTGTCTATTCTAACGCCTTTCTGTAAATTACCCTTTGCTCTCAACTCATCGAGAGTACGGATAATCTTGCGAGCGTTGATACCCACAGAATCTTGGCGCTTCTTGTGTTTGTCTATTTCCTCTAATACCTTGAGAGGTATGAAAATGTCGTGGTTGTCAAACTTGAAAAGTGCGTCTGCGTCTGTTAGGTAGACGCTCGTATCAAGGACATAATTTTTTTTAGCCATTTAGTCTCCTATGACTGCTGTAAATAGTATAGCCAAAGGAAGATCGGTTTTGTATCTAGAATATAGGATAACCGAAAACCTCTGCCTACGTTTGGGTCGGCAGCCCCCCACCGTTATTACCGACGGTGCAGCGGTTACCATAAGTAAATGTTCCATATTGGCTGTACTTCATTAATATGACGAAGAACTGAATTTTTAGGCTTTACTGGTTTACTTAACAATCTCATATCGGCTTCTTCGGGTGTTCTATCTCTTTTTTCTTGATTACAACTTTTGCAACAAGCTACAAGATTAGTCCAACTATTATCGCCCCCGCGAGATCTTGGAACAATATGATCTATAGTGAGCTGTTTTGATGGCTCGATAACACCACAATACTGACATTGATTTTGATCTCTCCAGATTATGTTGTTTCTAGAAGGATGCATACTATGGCTTATAAATTTCACAACAGTCTTCAGCACTATTACCGAAGGTATCTTAAAAGATATCGATGGAGATGAAACTTCTTGTTCATACTCCTCAACTGCTGTTGCCTTTCCAACAATACAAAGAACCAATGCTTCCAAACAGTCTATCACACCGACGGGGCGGTATGTCAAATCAAGCTTAAGTGTTTTCATTTTAGTGTCTTTAGCCATGACTCCTAATAAATAGGAGTTATCTTTCTGAAACCTTTGAGTTTATCAATACTCTTTCAACTAAGTCTGAACTTGAATTGGCTTTATTGTTGCCACCGATACCCCACAGCATTTCTACCCCAAGCTCGTCACATACAGTTTGCTCTGGAGTGTTGTGCTTCTGGCGATCTCCACCATTTGCAAAGTAATCTGGCTTCAGACGACGAATGGCTTCGCAAACAGTGCCGTCACTATCATCTACACCAGATACCCTAACAACACCCTTGATTGAAGCAAGTATCTCGGCTCGTTGCTCAAATTCCATAAAAACAAAGCCTTTCTTGCGGAAAAGCCAATCATCTGAATTGGCTACAACAAACACATCTCCATATTCAGATGCTTCCAAAATCATCCGAATATGACCAATGTGAACAGGATCAAACCCACCACTAACCATAACAGTTTTTCTTCTTTTTTCATCAAACATATCTTTATGTACAGTCATTCCAATGCTCCTATTAATTTATGCAAATAGATGTCTATGATTTCTATTGTTTCTTCTGGACCTGATGTCTCGAAAGACCGACCTTGGGGAGATAGATGTTCATAGATTTCAAAATCATTTCCATCTGGTGAGCATCTGTCACCAACAAAGAAAACATCCCAATCAGTCTCTGGAAAATGTTTAAGTGCATACCTCTTGTCCCATCCTGTGGGATATATATCAAATGAGGTATCGCCACCTAATTTTATTGTAACATCGTTTATGCCATTATGTCTTAAAATTTCTCTAATTTTGTGCAAATAAATTTTTCTTATGTTGTAGACTTTATCCATTGCCTTGAATTGCTGTCTGTCGCCGTGTAGAGCATTTCTGCCAATCGGCGACCAATTCAAAGTAGAGCCTCGATTTTGTAGATGATGTCCTGTAAATGGGATATCATAATCAGAGTCGGCTATTTGTCCTTGAAGCTTCAATATGGTTGCCATAACAAATTGAAATTTTTCAAAACCAAGCTTTGCTTCCATTGAGTTTTTGTGAATTTCAATAAAGTGACCGGGTGCTTCGGGATTGGGAATATAATATTCAATACCATTACATGGCAATACATGACAATTTAAACTGAGTTCTTGATCAGCCAACAATGGCCATAGTTGCTCTTTAATATATTCTAATCCAGAACCAGTTAAAAGACCTATCTCCGTTTGAAAAGACAACTCTCTCAGAACATCTAGCATATGTTTGTTTATTGGTCGGCGGGCTTCGGTTAATGTGCCATCTACATCAAATAAACAAATTGAATTTTTTACGTTTTCCATTTAAGCTCTCTGGGGCTACTCCAGATGCTAACACAATCTGACAAATATGTTCAACTCTTTCTATATGTTCAAATGCTTCCCAAGGATTCTTGCCGACTGCTGTAACACCATGGTTCTTTTGCCCAACAATATCAAATTTTCTAATACCATCCTCAACGCCAAGGTTTTGCGCTGTGTGTTGAGCTAATTCTTGAGACAAAGCATTCCAAGCAGCGACATTTGGTCCAACACGAGTATAACGAAACACCTCTGGGAATGGCTTTACCATTTCGTTTAAATCCCAGCCAGCATACATGGCAGCAACAATATTCGGCGGGTGTAGATGAACACTGCTTAGGGTTGTCTTAGCATCTTTCAATATACGATAATGCATATCCCATTCGCCTGTAGCCTGAAGATTCATGGCAGAAACGAATTGTATTTCCTCACCAAGCTTCATCTTGATTATCATCTCAGGGCAAATGAGAGTCTTTCTAATACCGGAAGGTGTTAAGTAAATAACATTAGAATCTTTTCTTCTAAGTGCTACGTTACCATCTCGGGTGGTAATCCAATTTCTCTTATAGGCTTCGCGCATAACGTCGCCCATGGCGGTTAACATTTTATCTCCAAAATTATAAGTAGGAGTTGTAACCAATTTTTACTACAGAACTCGGTTCGATTTCAAACTCAAAATATACCGTATTTGTTGACTCAAGGTAATACCAGTCTTGTTGGATTTCTCCGTCCTTGTAGACAACTATTGAGTCTTCGATCGGTGTCTCATCAAGATTCTTGTATGTAATCGGATTTAACAAAAAGCTGCTATCTGCAAGTGCAAGCTGAAAGTCACCACAAATATCAATAATCATTTTATTATAGTAATTTGCAAAAATTAAAAATCTATTCTCATCATCTTCGTCTAGATAAAAAAACTGCCTACACTCTTCGGAACTGGTATCACTAATCCCAATTACAACAACATCGTGTTGCACTTCAGAGTGATACTCGTCCATCCAATCTTTGAACATTGTTACTGGAATAACACTCTGTTCTGCTTCATCAGAAATAAAAACATACAGCTTATCCACATTTGGTCTCAAAAATGATAAACCTTCAGGTGTGGATGTAAACTGGTACATCGATGTAAACAATTTTTCGTTATTATCTATAGCGAGAAAATAAGGAGCCATAAAGATGTCTAATGTAGTGGAGTCAGTATCAAAAGGTCCAACAAAATATTGTTCTCGCAGAGAGGAATTAATCATCCCTATCTGATAGTCATAAGTTAGATTCTCGATATCTCCTCGTAGCAGATCGAGACCAATCGATACATTCTCAAAGTTGTCAGACATAGAGCAAGATGTATCTATAACGAATAATACATCAAGATTTTCAGGCTTATCTGGTTGAACAAAATATTCAACAACAACTTTGGTCTCTCTCTTGATGGACGTATCTTGAACGATAACATCTGGATTTGTTATCACAGAATAATCTGTTACGCATGTTACCATGAACAAGCATAATAAAAACAATTTTATTCTATTGATCATAACAGTCACAAGGGTCGCACTCACAACATGGGCATGGACCAAAGTAACTAGTCAATAGGTTTAAGATTCTCAGCATTTACGATCTTCCTCCTCCATTTATCATCAATTTCTGGGTCATCTATATAAATCTCATAACAGTCATTTGGGAGTCTATCAAGTATGACAGCCCTTTTTCCTTTTCTCAGATTCTCACTTTGAGCATCTGGAAACTGGCAGTAGGTAACCCATTGATCTATTCTATACATTTTTGAACCCAAGTGGGTGTCCGGTGCGGGTCTCTTGCTCACCGCAGCTAGCCTACATTTTAATCACGGTTTCAGATGCCGACAGGTCGTGATAGACATGGACCTGATTACCATAAAATCCCCGCCGAACTCGGGGCAGAACATACATATTTTAAAGCTTGTTAATCTTACTAACTAGCTCTTCTTTGTCAAAAAACGATACCTTGTCAATACGATACCAATCAGAGTATCGATCGCTCCCTCTCAATTCGATCACCCTCTGGCGATCCATCTCAAATGCACTATCATCGACCCAATCAACTCGGACATAAGCCCAGCCGCCACAGGTCTTAGTTTCTGCCACCTTTCCAAAACGAAGGTGTCGTTCTCCAAACCTAGCCCAAACAGTATTTCCAATCATTTTTCCTCCTAGTAAAAGTCTTTATCTAATTTCTCTGCTGGAACCTTACGCCACAGTGCGACAATTTGATTGTCTTGTTGATTGCTCTGCGGGTAAATGAATCCTATACTATTATAACGTTCTTCGGCTAGGTTGGCAACCATTTCGTATGTGTTTGGCTTGAGATGGTGGAATTTGGGGTTGTCAACAAGGAATTTCTTTCCTGCAAAGCGCTCCTCTGTAAAAGCCAAACCATCGGAGTCTGGTGTCTTAGAACAAATATGCCACTGATTATATTGTTCTGACGATGAGCATTTCTGTGCTGCCTGTAGTTTTTCAGCAAACTCAGGTATGTTTGCTTCCATCCAGTTTTGCTGTTCTTGCTTGGATGATAGTCCTGCCGGGTCATCCATGATTGGATAGAGTTGATTTGGTCTCAACCTAACACGATAGGGGACACCATCAATCCTTCCAATACCCGTGTCTTCTTGTCCGAGACGAGTAAAGAAGAAAACTCTAGGTCTGTCCCAAGTTCTATATTCTGCTGTTGTGTAATTCTTGAGATTTCTTGCAGCTACATCAGGGTCTAACTCTTCAATGTCTTCTGCTCCTGAGACGTGATAAAGAATAATATTTCCCTCTTCATCGGTCTCTAATGGGATGTCAGAAATGAAGTTTTGTTCTGTCAAGAACCTTCTAAAGTTTTCAATTATTAGTTTCAT
>Ga0099849_1000411_pt1 | contig 19812 bp, 16 predicted proteins | sample CB_VirMetaG_4_FD_78177 | JGI IMG/M metagenome (GOLD analysis project Ga0099849, IMG submission 78177) | Freshwater to marine saline gradient viral communities from Chesapeake Bay - CB_1508_1M Viral MetaG | ecosystem: Environmental > Aquatic > Marine > Coastal | place: USA: Chesapeake Bay... | reverse complement strand
TCACAGCGTGCATAAAATCACGAATCCGCTGGCCGTGCGGCCACAGAGCTACGCATCCGACCAAATGCAGGAGGCATTTGAACGGAACAAGGAGTTGTTCAATGTCCCATGGCAAATCAAAAGTGGATGAGCGCATCAGCAAAAACCAGATGGTCAAGATGATTGGCAATCAAACGGGCATCAAGCAACAAGATGTCCGAAGGGTAATCAACCAGCTGTGCCATTTGGTCATTCGCAGCGTGGCGGTCAATGGCGGCAAAGTGGTGCTTCACGGCTTTGGGACGTTCTCACAACGCTCCCGCTCTGGACGCTCCTACAGGCATCCAACGTCAGGACAGACGTGCCACAGCGAACCGTCGCAGTACATATACTTTGAACAAAGCCGCAGCCTCGCCCACAATGAAGATGGGGAAATCAGGAATTATTTGTTTCACGGAGATGAAGACATGAAGGAATCCTGATTTTCTTGAGAGGGCACTTTTTAGAGATAAAATAATCAGGATATTCTTACATCTTGCGTTTACGACTGTCACGCAGGGACCGCAGGAAGGCGCAACCTTGCTCAAGATTCCAGAATATGCTGACACGGCCTGGTCCTGAAGTAAAAGGGTCCACGACAGCCAGGCACGTTGCGCCAAACTTGTTGGCGTAGAAACCCTTTTCCTTAGCGTACTTATCTACGTACTTGTAGCCCCTGACTCGGACAGCGTGAGTGACACGGCCGTTGGCGTGTTCTTGAGACAACTGCGCCCAGTTGTGCGTGTGTCCGCATGCCAGAAGATCGGCACGGTCATCAAGCATGGCGGCCTTGTTTGGTCCGTGACTTGGATGAAACCAGCTGCGACCCTTGAAGTCATGGCGCATCCACAAGTGAAAAGGTTGCAAGTTTTCATAGCCTCGCCAGCGCACCTCTAAGCGCAGTTCGTCGCTGTCGTAACAGCGCACGCCACAGTCTTTTGTCAACCAGCTGACGGGATCCAGGCCCGGGACATGACTCCACGCGTCGTGGTTGCCGCCGACCACTGCAAGCCACTGACCTTGACTCAACAGCCACGAGCTAAGTCGCCATCCTGTCGATGCTGTTGTGCTGCTGTTGGCATAAAGCTTTCCAAGGCGTCCTATCCAATTGTCCTGTAGGTCACCCACCGTGGTCATCCACACGCCAGGCGTCTGCGACAGCAGATCGACATCGTTTGTCAGCAACTCCATGTGGCAGCCGTCGTTGTCGATGTGTGGATCGCCTAACAGCGCCACTCCAAAGGGGAGCGCGTCTTTCATCTCGACGACACGCGTACTGCTGTGCTTTGCTCTTTTGCGGCGATATGCCTTGATGCGCGATTCAATGATTTCTTCTATTGGGACTTCATCTATGTCATCGAGAGGGCTGCGGACCTCTGCATCCAAAGGCACAAGAGACGGACTGTTGTCGTCGTCATAGTCGTCATAGTCATAGTCAACTTCACGCTCGTTGGGTTCGGCGACTACCAGGCGGTACAAGCCCTCATCGCTGCGCTCTATGTTGCCAGGGTGTATGTCCTTACTCCACCATTTGCGAGGAGTGCTCCGATCTACTCCTAATGTGTAGGCAATCAGACTGCTGGACGTCCATCCCAGTCGCACCGCCTTTTCCACAGCGCTTGCTGTCACGCGATCGTTCTTTATGTCCTGCGCCAGTTTCTCTGCGGTTTTAATTGACATTGACACTGTCCTCACTGCTCAGTGCACGCTTGCACCTGTGTGTCTGTTATCCACTGACAACAAAAACCCTCAGGTTCGACATCCACGTCACGATACCTGTATTTCAGGCTCTGTGTCCGTAACGACGGGCATTGATTGGTCTTGACAATGTGGTACGCGCGTACAAAACTTACGCTGACAACGGTCGATTCACCCTAGGAGGAACACATGAGTAAACAGTCAAACGCCGGTATTGACCAACAAGCCATTGAGTCCACACTTGGCCTTGTCTTGTTGCAGGCCAAGTACAAAGTCGCTGATGCAGAGTCCAAGATTGCCCTGCAGCGACTTATTAACGTGGTGAACTCACCATCGAGCTTTGAAGACCCAAGTGCCGAGATTGATAAAAGGTTCCAAGCCTACGAGTCAGCTCAGCGCAAGGTCATTACGTTTGCTCAGATTGACCACGCTTTGCGGGCCGCTGCGGAGCCACCCGTAAAAGAAACGCCTACCCAGAAGTAGGCGCCGCACTGACTGGCGTGCGGTTAGTATGATGCGTAGCTTCGAAGCCATCTGTTGATGGAGCGCAGCGCCTTGTCGCTGTTGAATCGTCGTACCATGGTGTGAATGTACGGCGATACATGACTGGACAGGCCTGCGCGACCACTCTCTGTGATGACTTCTCGCAGAATTGTGGGTGCTGCCGTAGAAAGAACGCCTTCGTCAGCGACTCCGTAGTCTACAAGCCACTGATCGATGCTGCAATCGTACGCTTCTACGATGGGCTGAGGCTCAAAACAGGTGCCTACATAGATGGCACCATTGAACCAGCTTGCGTGCTCAGCCACACGCTTCTCAACATCAGCACCTTCCCAATCTCGCCCCTTGAGAGACATGGACTGGTACTGCTCAAAAGACTGGGATGGCCTGTCGTAACTTGTCATGCTCATCATATTGCGAGGCACCAGGCCAGGATGTTTGCGTGTTGCTTCCTGCTGTCTGAACAAACTTGACTGATACAGGGCTGCGGGATTCTCCAACATCTCTGACCACTGCGTCTTGCTGAGCTTACCTCGTTGCAGTTTGTCGCTGTAGTACCATGCCGCAGCGACTGAACTGTCCATGCCGGTGATGCGCGCTTCCTTACCAACCTCTCTCAGCGACTCCTCCTCTGGATTGCAAGTGCTGTAATTATGGCGGGGATCCAACGGACTGGAGTACCCGCAGGGCGTTGAATTACTGCGCTCAAACGGCCCGTCGTTGTTGGCAATCAAATCGTAACCAAAGTATGGAGCCGTCATTGTCACCTTGACCAGTACGACTTCATCGACCCCGTTGGCAAAGGAAACTTCACCGTAGTCCGGATCGTACACAAGTGCGAAATCTCTGCCGAGCTTACATGGCGTCCAGGGATGAATGAGATAGCCGCCTGAGCAAAATCGCGCCTCGCTTCGATCGACTGACCACGGACAGTAATCAAGCAGCTGCACTTTGTATTTGTTTGTACGGGGACATGAGTACAGTGCAAACAACCACCACTGCCAACCAGCGCCCATCGAGGCAACAATGTTACCGTGATCAACGGAAACTCGGGGCCGGGGCTCCCCAAAAGCGTTCGTGTCCCACTTTGTGCGATCAACGTCAAAGCGCAGGCGTATAAACGACTCTGCGTACGTGTCGTTGCCGATTCCAAGCCACGGCTCCACAACGGCGTGAGGCCAGTCTTGATGAAAGATCCATTGTGCGTCGTCGTGGGCCTCCTTAGCCGTAGACTGACACATGTCGTGAAACCGGGCTTCTTCTATGAGCTCGTCGAGATATTCTCGTTCTGCTTCCAAGTAGTGCCGGCGGACATAAGCGTCGTCTTCCAGCTCCGAATCATCATCGTCTTCATCTTCTACAGCTTCCTCTAGGGCAAACTCTTCGATGACAGCTTCATTGCGCTGCCTTTGTCCATAACCTTCCTCGTCTTCGTACATTTGGTGCGCTTCTTCGCACCACTCTGGCTCCAAGTCGGGAATAGGCGGGTTCTGCGGCTGAAATCCCACGTCATACGACCCTGAAAACACGCTGACATCTCCGTCGTCTCTGCTCATTTTGACCTCTCTGGTAAGTGGTTGTAGGGAGGGGCGTCATTATTCTTATGTCCATTTGCATCTACTTGACCTGCCAGGGGCGAACAAAATACAAAGGTTGTCACGCTGGGAGCGTGATATACGGAGCACAAGGATAACGCATGGAAAACACAACGGACGAGCAAGTGTTGGAAGACGCTGCACACGCTCATGACGCAATGCTGCAGTTGCGGATCAGCGAAGACGCAGTTAAGGCACATCAGGAAGAGACGGTAACGGCAATGCGTCAGGCCAATCTCCGCATGGAGTTTTTCATGGCTGTTGACGTCGCGGAGCAAGTACAGAAGGTATGGCGCACTGACGTCCCGCAGGTCAGCTGGTGCAATGAACAGCGCGCCAAAGAGATCACAGCTACAGAGAGTGCGGAGTATTTCGCCGTGCAGGCCGTGGGCGTACAGTCTCAGGTGCAGTTGGACCACCTAAACTGGTACATTCGAAGCCAAACTGCTGATTACGACAACGTTGACGGCGGCGAGGGTCAAGCGCGCATTGATACAGCTTACGACCCCCTGCTTGGCACGGTCACCTACGAAGTAGAGGATGAGTCTGTTGAGGGGGGAAAGAGACGTCTGCTCAAAGACTACTATGTGGGGTTCAGTCTTGAAGAGCTTTGCGCTTACAGCAAAAATGAACTGCCAACGGTTGGTCCTGTTAGAACAGTTCTTATCGCTCCTGAACATCTCCATGCTTCTCAGGACGTCATCCCAGGGCTGCTACGGACGTATAATCAACGCACTCGGGAGGTAAAGCTTCGGATTAGTGGCCCTGCTCAAGTGGGTGAGTGGAGACTTGTTGCATGTGAGCAGCTTGACTGGGCAGCACGAGACACTGCAATTCCAGGCGATGTCTGTCATTGGACAAAGACGCTGCAAACAGTGCACCGCCGAGGACCTGACGGTCTAATCGATGACATTCCAGAGAGGCTTCTCGTCGTCCCTAGATTTGATGGAGGAAGTGATGACCGGCCGCCGCTGGGCATCTTGCCCCTGTACCCAGGGGCCTTACCTCAGTACCCCGTGCAGTGGTTAAGCGTGGAGCTTCAAGAGCTTTTACCGGAAGCATTGCGAAAATCAGGACTCACTCCAATTTATTCGTGTGACCCTGATAACAGCAGTACGCTGCATATCACCCGCAGTGTGAGGATGGCGATCTTAACAGGCGAAACGAGCGAAGCTTTGGAATCTACGCTACTGAACTGCCTCATTGGACAACGCCAATACCTCAATGCCATCCATACATGGTACTCGCAGCTGGAAGAGTACCTGGAGGCGTCCAGAGACTTTGATCAAAGCGCCTCTGCACCGACCATTGACGACCATTTGCTCTTGTTATGGAAAGCGATCGGTCTGGACTTTGGCGTCGATTGGACGGCAAAGTGTCGCGCCATTCAAATTGGGGGCAGGCCCTTAGTCTGAGGACGCCAATGTGCCGGCGGCGAGTAAGGCAAGCCCTGCAAGCGGCCGGCGCAAACCGGCGCGCGCAATGTTACTGATGACGCGGCCTTCGCCAGCCAGCATTTGCGCGGGCGCAGCCCTGACTGCTGCTGCGACATCATCCACCCCCATGAGCATGTCAATGCCGGCAGCAACACCCGTAGTCAAGAGCAAGCGAGACCTTGCATCGTCGGCAGCCAATGTATCGCCGCGCTCTTCAGCAGCACGCAGGTCTCCGAGTTGATTTGAAAGAGCCAGCGTGATGACAGGGTGGGCGCTTGTGGGTAAAGCCCTCGCCATCCGTGCCGCATGGTGTATCTTTTGTACTCTGTCTGCGCGGGTTTCTACTAAATCAGCCAGAGTCGGCCTTTTAGCAGACCGGATGCGTCCCACCATATTGTCGTAGCGGGCTCCGCGATCTGCACCTTCTGCGGTGCTTATGATTGCAGGGGCCTGAAGGATCCGTGCCGCTGCAAGATCATGATAGGTCGGAGGCGCAAGGTGAATTTGCTTATCTGGATCTGGTACGTGCTCCGTCCTATGCGGGCCTTGAATGTAATCAGTCAGGTCTGACGCAATCGGAATGTCAGAGAATGACAACGTCCGACTCATGACGACCTCCTCACACGATAGCCCTTGAAAGCAGGCTTTATGTTGGCGTGAACAAAACGGCCAGGACTTGGCGCACTGAGAAACGCAAGGTAAGTAGTTTCAGGCACTGAGGGGTACCTGTAGGTGCCTCCGTTGCGAAATGCGATCTCTAACTGGCTTTCAGCTGAATTGTACCTGACGGCAGCTACGTTCGATGAATTAAGTGACACCCAATCGCTCCAGTCTTCGGTGTTAGTCACTGGAGGATCAGATGAACGCGACGCTGCACCGTACACTTTTGCGGCAAGAGATTGGGGTGTTGGGATTTTGACTTTGTTAGCCATGATGACCTCCACGTTCAGCCATTATGGAGGCCATGGCGGCTGCTGCGCAACTCTACTTGGGCGTCAACATGTGATTCTGGTTGTAGAGCATCAGTGTGTACCACGACCGAAGAGCATCGACATCAGCGGTATCTACTGTGACTGCCTTTGGCTGCTTGGTCTCCTCGTCCATGACATATTGCGCGGGCTGCCAGGCAAGACCTGTGATGCCGTAGTCTCTTAGCATAGGGATGATCAAGCGCTTCAGGACAAAATCCAAAAATTCTTGCCGTTCCGGATGCGCTTCAAGGTCATAGGCTACCTGCACCTGCGTGATGACAGACTCAGTCGCTGGCGTGTACGCAATGTCCGTGGGAGCTCTTGTTACGTGCGCTTCAAAGAATGCGCCGAGGACGCCCAAGAGCTCGTCAGGAGATTGACCTGCGGCATCTGCGATCGCAGCAGGGGCATTTGAAGCGTCATTGTTTTCCGATCCACCTTGAAGTAGTACAGGCCGCCCCACGGCAGCGGCACTGACTTTCGGGGCCGCATCCTGACTCTGAGGGGCTGCCGACTGAGCGCTAAATGCCGTAAACTGCTGGCGTAGCGCCTGCAACTCTGTTGCAAGCTCGTACTCAACCTTACTAAGTCCTGCTTGGCTTCCGTAGTTTGGATCGCTGGCAAGAAGGTTGAATTCGTCGGCAGTCTCGAAAATGCCTGTGGCTTGATACTGGCTGTAAATTTGAGCAAGTCGATTTGAAACCCATTCAGGGAGTACGGGAGCAGTCATGTTGAACTCCATTACAATGCGATATAATTCGCTGGTGTCGGCGCGAGCATAGAAGACCCTTGAATGAAGTGCAAGCTTCTGACGCTGACAGCGATCATCTCTTGAGGAACGGCCCGTATGAAAAAGCTCAGTGAAATGACTGTCGACGCAGTACGAAACACAATGAGATTGCCTACGCTTGATAAGGAAACAAAGCGACAAGCAAGCTCAGTTGCAGCTGATGCTTTGAGTGTCGGAGGTGCAATCCCGGGCGGTCTTTTACTCAAGGATTTATCAAGGGCGCTCGGCGCGTCCCGACGTCTTGGTACCGCTGTCGTCCCTGCCTATGCATTGGGACGAGGACTTTGGCGGACACAGCAAGCGAGAGAGGCGGGACGTTACGGATTTGCTCCGACGCCATTGAGTGAATCAGACATTTTGGATGCAGCCGCGGGCGGTGTGACGACAGGGGCACTGATGTCGGGCGTGGGCACTGCATTGGGCGCCAAACCGACCATGGGTGGCTTTGGCAGGACAGCCTTGTTGGTATCAGGATTGTTGGCTAGCGATCGGCTTGCGACTTACATGGCTCAAAAGTCTGCCTATGAAGACTACCTCAATAGATTTGCGCCTCCACAAGTCAAGTCATCGCATGTGCGTCCAAAGCTGTCTGAGGTCACGACAGATCTCAAACCTCATCAACAGCGGGTGGTCAGGCGCATAAGTGATCCCGATCAATCTGGACTCGTCGTGTATCACGGGCTTGGATCAGGAAAGACTTTAGGTTCAATCGCGGCAGCTGAGTCATTAGGCGGCAAGACGGCGGTCTATGTCCCTGCGGCCCTTCGTGAGAACTATCGCAAAGAAATTGCAAAACACACTGCGGCACAGCGCGCGAAGTATGTCATTGACAGCATCCAGCGCGCAGCGCGGGGTAAGGTGGTCAAAGACGCGGACCTGGTCATTGTCGATGAGGCACACAGGGCTCGCAATCCAGGGGCAACTCAGAAGAACATTGGTGCAGCGCTGTCAAATGCCGACAAACGACTGCTGTTAAGTGCAACGCCCATCTATAACCATCCCGCTGACTTGGCTTCCTTAGTCAACTTGGCAGCGCAAGATAACGTACTGCCTTCAGACGCATCTGACTTTGAGCGTAAATTCGTCGTTGAGAAAGAAGTTAAGCCTTCATTCTTTGGACGCTTTGTACGCGGCATCACGCCAGGCGTTCGTAAAGAGTTAACGAACAAACGTGAACTGGGCGACGTGCTTGGCAAGTACGTTGATTTCTATCGCGGTGCGGGACCAGGAGCTGAGGGTTTTCCCAGTCGGAAGGACGAAACAATCGACGTTCCGATGACTGACCTCCAGTACAGCGTATATCAAGGCGTCAGCGGCACTAACCCTGACCTCGCTTACAAGATTAAGGCAGGTTTGCCGCCGTCCAAAAAGGAAGTGTCGCAGCTGAACGCATTTGCAAATGCTGTCAGGCAAGTGGCCAACTCCCCGATCAACTACATTGATAAACTCACGATTGACCAAGCTCTTGCCAACGCACCAAAAATTACGACGGCTGTAGACCGCCTCCGCGCAGCCGCAGACGCCAATCCAAGACATAAAGCCGTCGTTTACAGCAATTACCTCGACAGCGGACTGAACCTGTATGCGCACGCTTTGCAACAGCAAGGCATCCCTTTTGGGCAATTCACTGGTCAAGTAAAAGCGAAAGAACGTAAGCAAATCATCGACGACTACAACACTGACAAGCTTAAGGCGCTGCTTGTGAGCAGTGCAGGCGCAGAGGGCTTGGACTTAAAAGGAACACGTCAGGTTCAGATTATCGAGCCTCACTGGAATGACCCGAAACTCGATCAAGTCATTGGGCGCGCGATCCGCTACAAGAGTCACGACCACCTTCCACCTGGTGAGCAGAATGTCATTGTGGAGCACTACAATGCCGTGCTGCCTAACCGCAAGGGCATCAGCCGACTGATCCGAGGCAAACGACGCGGTGGAATGGCCATTGATCACTACTTACGACAGATGAGCGCAGAGAAGTCAGCGCTTCAGGGGGACATCGAGGCTCTTATAGAAGACCGGCAGACAAAAAGCTCAGCAGCTCCTCGAATCAAGGACAATCCTGACGATCAACGCAATCATGATAAGATGATCGCAAACAAGCGTGCATTGAATCACCCGGGAGGCGCGCACAGCCTTGTTCGTGAAGGATCAAAGATCTTCATCTACCCTCCGAGAGGGAGGCGCCGGTTACTCGTAGAAGACAAAAGTGAGCTCCGCATTTGGGAAAAGGCTCGCAACGCGCTCGATAGGGAAGTGCGTCAACTACGCAGACTTGAGCGAAAAAAAGCATCCGCGCCAAGCATTCGCTCTATGGCCGCGGGCCATATGGCAGCGATGCAAAAGCAGAATAGTATGATCGACGCCTACCGCGTCGATGCCTTGAAGACGTCTTCTTATCGACTGCCTGAAAAGGTCTCCACAGGAAGGTCGTCCAGAGCCGATGTTGATCCGTCTCAAATAGCGTTGCGCTCCTACTCACCCGGGGCTGCGGGGAAAGACCCGGAAGTTCAAAAGCTCTTAGAGCGTGCGGAGGCTGACAAAGAGCTGTCCGGCTACGTTCACCCGGAGAACGACCTGCATAGGACGCTTATCTATTACGGAGGGAATCTCGTAGGGTTCATGACCCCTCGGGAGGTTGAGGGGGGCTGGCGGGCCGGTGCGATGTACGTCGATGAGAACGTACGCAAAAAGTACCGAGGAATTGGTCGAGGCGCCCTTCGTCAGTTCTTTGCGGACAAACCCGCCTCCCCAGTTCTGATTGGGAAATCGAACCTGTACTCTCGAAAGGCTTTTGAAGGTGCGGGGTTCTCCGATACCGGGCGGAGTTATCGCGGGGAAGACGGCTGGGAGGCAAGCTGGTTCGGGCGCGATGCAGCAAAAACTTCAGAGGTGGTCACCCTTCTGAAGCCTCACCAGCAGCGCGTCGCTTTACGGCAACCTAAGACGGTGAGGACGGAAAAGCTGTCGAACCCAACTACCTGGGTCCACACAAGCCCTCATCTCCTTCACACGCTGGAAGGTCGCCCCTACTCCGAGATCGCAGACGCTCGATCCCCTGAGTACATGAAGAAGCGACTGGCCACTGACCAGGCCATTGCCTCGACGATGGGCATTGACCTCGAAAAGCGCGGCCGAGGGTTCCTACACCTGGCACTTAAGGGCGCTTCCAACATGAGCGGCTACGAAGACTATCCAGGGTTCACCTACGAAGTGGATTTGCCTGATGATGTCATTGAGAAGACCTTCTTCGACGTTCCCCTGGCGCATGAGTCAGTGCCGGGAGGTGTAGGGAAAGAAGGTCTCAAGAAAGCCCTTCAGATCTGGGAGCAAGCCACTGCGGAGGATAAGGCAGACTTCGGGGAAGGGTACCACAGTAGGATCGAGGCCTACGTCCCTTCAAACATTCCAATAAAAACACTGTACCCGCAAGTGGAAGACCGTGCCGCGGATCAACAATCTATTGATATAACACCGTCGCGGATGCTGCTTCTCAAAGCGAGAGACTTTGTAAACAACACAGCCACTGCGCCAAAAGGCATTACACGACTTGTACAGGCTTTGAGCAAAAAGCACCCTGAGTTGATCTTTACTGAAGACGAGGATGCGGCTGAGACGAAGCAAAAGGGCAGACCGTTTGCATCGCTGCCTAAAGATGTACAGGAAAAGACCCGCAGGGAAATTCCAAAAAAAATGCTTCGCAACGCTGGTCGTAAATTCGATCGCAGCGATGCCATTTATCATGGCAGCAGAGAGGAACTTAAAGGCGGTCCGACCTTACAACCACACTACCTTACGAATGACCTGCCGACTGTCTTCGGTACTCCGTTGCGGGGCATGGCGATGGCGTTCCTAGGAAAACGATGGACCGATGACGATTTTGACTTAGGCAGTGTCTCAGGTGGTCCATTGACTCTAAGAGAGTTGAGGCCAGGGGCCTTGCGCGAGACTTTTCAAGGCCAAAAGGGACATCTCTACACAATGGACGCAACACCATTTGTGTACATGCCTCAGCTTATGGGGGAAGAGCGCGTCGCTTTACGGCAACCCAAGACGGTTAGGACGGAAAAGATTCCCGACATCTACGAAGCCCTACTGTCGCAGAATGATATGAAAGTAGTACCATTTCAAGAAGCCGTGGAAGCTGAGAAGACATCGTCGGCCATTCCAGTCTATCATGGAGCACGCTTTGATATGTCACACCATTCTGGTCGCTTAGTGCGTAGGGCACGTCAGAAAATCGCAGCACCTACTCGCACCTTTGCCAGTCCGTCCAGCGGCAGCATGATGTCAAAGCGGCCCGGGAACACTCCCGGGTCGATATCGCAATCCAGGGCAAACGGCGGCATGGCACGCAGGGGAGGCCCGTCGGGTACGCGTCAACGCGGGAGCTACCTCTCCAATGCTGGGCAGTCAGGAATCCTTGCCGATATCTCGCAGGGCTCAACGCCTAACCGCCCTATGGCCACCCCAGGCTTTGCTGAGGCGGGCAAAGGGATTAGTGGCAGCGTAGGCATGGCACCATTGCCCAAGGCACCAAGCCCTCCAACGCCAATCATGAAGTCAAACCTCGATACGACACCAAAAACACCCACTATTCCAAAGATCAGCAATGTCGCACGGCAATGGGCGCGCAGGGCTGGCGATTTTATGATGCGTCATCCATATTTCATGCCTGTCGTGGATGCTTCTCTCGTGGCTAGTGCTTTGTCACAGTCAAGAGAAGCTGATGGCGTGTACAAAATACTGCCAGCGTTAGGTGCGGCCGCTGGGATGATGTACGGATTAAGACGCGCGCGTCGGCTGCCCGTGTATCGGCGTTTGCCCGCTGTCTTGGATGCGACAGCAATTGGCGCAACCGCCGGCAGTCTGCCCTATGCCTTTAAGACGAGATACGATACGTCTGTCGAAAACCAAAAAACCAGCAATGTCGCACAGCAATGGGCGCGCAGAGCTGGCGATATGATGGCTCGTCATCCTTATGCCAAGCCTGTCGTAGGTGCTGCTCTCGTGGCTGGTGCTTTGTCACAATCAAGAGATGCTGATGACATGCTAAAAATACTGCCAGCATTGGGTGCGTCCGCTGGGATGCTGTACGGATTAAGACACGCGCGTCAGCTGCCTCCGAATCAGCGTTTGCCCAGTGTCTTTGCAGCGACAGCAACTGGTGCTAGCGCCGGCTGGCTCCCGGACGTGTTTAAAACGGGGTACGATACGTTAGTCGAAAACAAAAAAACCAGCGCTGCTGTACAGTCCGTCATGCAGCCTGCTCAAAGTTTGTTTGCCGGCGCTAAGCAGGTGGCTCTAGCGCCGTTTAAGGTTTCACCTCTCACAACACTCGGTGTTGGTTCCTACTTCGGCCTGGATTTTCTTCGCCGTCACGTTGGAGATCCAATTGACAGGATGGCCCGCGATCAGGTCAGGCGCCGTCCTAAACCTTTCGCTGATTTATTTAGGACATACCGACAAGGCGCCAATGCAATAAATCCATACAAACTCACTGCTCCTGGCAGCTTTAGAACGCACCCACATGGCGGCTACGCACCGAAATTTGGCTAAAAAAAACCTGACACACAGCGCTGTGCGTCAGGTTTGCTAGCTCTGCGGTGTGTCAGGTTTGCTAGCTCTGCGCCACTCAGTACGGCGTGCCTGCTGCTTTGCTCAGCATACGCCGTAACGTCAATGGTGTCGGCATATTTTTGAATGACGTATCACACAAGTCTAACAATGCGACAGGGTCAAAAGGCGCGGAACGCACAATAATGTCCAACTCTGAGATGGCTGTGAGGACCACATTGATTTGACCCAGCAGAAATGGCTGCACCCTCCAGAAGTCCAGGTTTTCCGGACCATTGCAAAGCGCAGCGCGCCTAACATGTCTTTTAAGGATCAGTACAATTGTCACTGAATCTTGAATGATGTCGTCGTAGAGCTCGCTCATCATCACGAATGGGTCGGTCTCATATTCATAGTCTGCCACGTCAGACTTCTGCGCGATTCGTTGACGCCACTCTTCACGTAGAGCCTCCCTGCGGCTGACAGGAGCATACATGTCGTACTCCTGCTCACCGAGTAACGGGCCGCAATCGTCGGCGTCAGTGCAGGCTTCTTTCTTTGTTGCCGCAGGGATGCCTACCGCATGCATCAGGTCCACAAAGTCAGACTCACTCTGTTCAAGCCGACGCACACATTCGTGAACATCTTTGACCTTTTTGAGATCAACCTTACCGTCGAATGCCTGCTCTTCCATGCGCTGAAGCAGCTCTACGTACTCTGGCTCAAACTCGTATGTGCCCATGAGGACATTACGCACAACTGACATGCGCCTGAGCGCACTGTAGTTCTGCTCATACGCGCTGACAGCCAGCGCCGCGGCATTTGTGAAGTTGGCTGCGTGCACTGCGGTAGGCAGTGCCCTGGCAATGTTGTCCGCAGTTTGGTAACTGCCAGTTGAGCCTCGAACAACATGCACCGCGACGTCGTTGATTTGAATGACTGGCTGATCATCGCTGACGTACCTGTCTGCACGTATTTGCCATCCGCTCAATGGCCCGCGCATCCGGATCATGTCTCGACGCTCTTGCTCCTGAGCGTAGTACTTCGCCTCCGTCAGTCGACGAAAGTTTTCGTCCAAACTCATGCGCATCATCTCAGACACGATGCACACTGCATCGACGTCACTGTACGCATAGGCCTGAGCGACAACACGGCCAGTAGGTTCGTGCCATAGGACAACGACTGAGTCGAAATCAACGTCCTCCTCATCTCCTGCCATGACTTGCAGGATGAAGCCCTCCGTACCTATTTGGCCGAGCCGCACAACTTCGTCTGCGTTGAGCTCGTCCAGTGGGACGTATTTGGCGTCATCAACACCAAACACCGTGATGGTCGTCATTTCTCCCCCCAATCTTCCAGCTTGATGTATGGCTTTGCTTTGATGTGCGCGTTGTAGAACTTCCCAGCGCTCTCCGCTTTGGTCCACTCTACGAACTGTGCAAAGGGGACATCCAAGTACAAGTAGGTTTTCCAGAGCGCCACTGTCTCGATCTCTTTCTGTTTGATCTCGACGACGACGCCGTTGCACTCGATGTCCCAGGTGATCATTTTGATGACGCTGCTGTTCGTCGGCTCGTAAGTCATGCCGCACTCAGGAAACGCCAAAGACCTGATCACGTCATTGCCTATGACGGCCCAATGGAGAAAGCCCTCGGTGAAGTCGTAGGCAAACTCTACATCCTCCCATCCTTTCTGGCGAAAGGCCCGCGCGATGTCTTCCAGCACTGTACGTCGAAAGTACATACCGGCAACGGTCCCGTAAAAGCGGCCTAGTCGGACGCTCTCGGAGATCAATACCGCGAGGTCTACAGCATCTAGCCTGTCAGACGGCTCTGACTTCATCCCGTAAGAGGGAATCACACTTTTCCAGTCTTCCATGTTTGTTTTACTCCATGAGTGACATGATGTTGACCTTGCTGCTTATGGCGAGGTCGATCCAATCTTTGTTGTCGTCGGTGGAACCTGACACGAACACGACCCAGCTGACTCCGAGTACTCGGAGCAGTTGCTTTTCAGGGTACGCGTTGATGGTCACAAGCCCTGAACAACGGCGTTGAATGTCGTCGTGCAATTCGCGTGTCCCCATGCACAGCACCCATTCATGGGCTTTCTGTGCTTGACGCCAACTGCTTAGCTCTGCCTCTGTAGGACGTGCGGGACCGATGATGAGCGCGATCATGACGCATCCCAGTCGTCAAGGAATCCCTCCGGGACAAACGTGTTCTCAAGCAGGTCATCGTCTGCGTGGGCGGGAGTGACCGCCCAGTACTTGTCGTCAAGTGTCTGGCAGTCCAAACGGTCAAGGAGGTTTGCCTCGCCATCTGCGACCATGTCTTTAGCTGCACCCTCGTGCGGGGCGGACACCAAGTAACGCTCAGCAACGATTTTAAAGACGGTAACAACGAACTGATGCATAAAAAACTCCTGTGTTGAAAGTGGCTGTGGTTGTCTCCTCGATCTCCAACCCTCTCACCCCATGCATGTGCATGAAGTGAGAGGGTAAAGTAGGAGGTCATAATTCTTATGTCCCTCCCTGGCACAATTATCGATTTAGGCCACCGACCGCGGAAGCCAACGCTCGACTGGTTTCACGCGTACCAGCGTCAGGAGAGACGAGGTCGCAGAACGATACCTGGGTGGAGTGCTCGACAAGCAGCGGATGAACTTGACCTCCGTCGACGACAACATAGGTGATGCTTGCTTGTTGAAGGACAGCGTTGAGAATATCTGGCTCTAAAGGTCCGTAGCCATCTGATATCAGAACGATGTCGCTTTTTTGTTTGAAGTCGTCGTCCATCGACAGAAAGCTTTGAAGGGCAGGATTGAAGTCAGTACCCCCTCCCGCACTAAGAGCCGACAGTGTCCTCAGCGTTGCCGTGACGTCAGACACGGAATCCAACTCACACGGCAACGCGACGACACCAGTATTGAAGACAGCCATACGCGCTTCCCGTTTGGCGTCCCTGCACATGAGTGACACTGCCGCGGCCATTGCGGCGGCCTGCCTCATACGAACACTGCCCATAGAACCGCTGGCGTCAATGAGGACGTACACGCCACCCTGCTCTTGACCCTCCATCTCCCCGCGGTCGTAACCAGGCGCACGACCCGCGACCAGCTTCGCGAGCATCATGTCCTCAAGATCCGGGTCAGAAAGCATCGCTCGTGCGGCAGGCGTCAGGTCTTTAGCGCGCTTAGTCTGCGCGATACCCCTTGGCACTGTAGGGGCAGGGACAAGATGATCTTCACTGGCCTTGGAGATGCTGTCTTTCCAGCGGCCCAGAAGATCGATCAGCTCCTTTAGGCGATGATTGTCTTTAAGTGCGTCCTGAAACTCCAGTGCGCCCTCAGGGTCTCCCCCGAACATGTCGCCAGACCCACTGCCGAAGGCATTGCTGCACGCCTGCTTGTGCTCCTTCGTTTCCTTGTCTGCTTGATCGGCTCCGTCACCAATCGCCTTGCGCGAGGCGGCACGAGCTTCAGCGCTGCTGTTATGGTTGTCGATCCAATCTTGCAGCGCTTGATAGTCTGGCTGAGGAGTGCCTGCTTGATCCTGCTGGCCAGACTGCTCTTTGTCTTGTTCCCCGCTGTCGTTGCTCGACTCTTGGCCGTCAAACGGATCTTCGTCTGGTTGATCGCTGCCTGGAAGGTTCAGGTCATCTATGGCGTCAAGCAAGGTCATCAGCGCCAGCCTAGCCGTCAACGGATCGCCATCGCACTTTACCATCAGAGACGGCATGGACGTCTGCTCGTTCAACAGTTCGTGAATGACGGTGCACAGTTGACTGATGATTGACTCAGGTGCCGCCCGCTCGGGAGTCTGATTCTGGAAGAGCCGGCCAAAGACTTCGGCGATCAGATACACAAACTGTGGGTGGACGTTGTTGTACCTGCGACTCCATTTCTCAAGCCGAGGGGTTTTACTGAAGAAGTACATCAGCCAAGCCCAACTCAATTGACTGGTGCTGTAGGTGATGCCCGGTTTGAGCGATGACACGTCAGGATCAAGGGGTTCAGACACTCTGAAGTCTGGAAGGATACTCATGTTTTCTCCTGTAAAAATAAACCCCTCCCTACAAGTGCAGGGAAGGGTAGGAAGGGTGATCACCAATGACGACTAGCGAAAGCCAATGCCTTGACTGTTGCCCACGTCGGCGCCGAGGTCAGCCAGCAGCGCGCCGATGCTCGATGACGCTGAGTCGGTAGCCCCAGTTTTCTTCGCGATGCTGACCGCAATCTCCTGCTGGACACTGCGCATCCACTTGAGAACTCGCACCACTTCAGGCACTGCTCCTGCCTCTTTGGCCACGTCTTCCAGCCGCTTGATCTCGGTCAACATCTTGGTGTTGAGGGTGATGGCCTTGTCGAGATACTGGTCAGATGGCAACTCAGGCGAACGCAAGGCGGTGACCTCACCGACAAGCTCAGCTTCAGTCTTGCGTGCGACGAGCAACGCAGGCACTGCCGTACCAAGCACAGCTTCAGCCACTCGACTGATTTGGTCGGGCGTTGTCCACAGGGCATGTTGAAGGATCAGCATGTCTTTCGGCAGCGTCTCCACGCGACCCTCTTTTGCTGCCCTGAACTTCATCAGAGGCAAGCACTGACGCCAGCGGCGGTCGCTGACGGTCACGCCGTTGCGGACAAGCTCAGACCGAAGACGCAGCATAGCGCGCATCGTAGACGTCCCAAGCTGCACCTGCTCGATGTTGTAGGACAGCGTGCTGACTTGCTCACGGGTCAACACCAAGGAAGAGTCACGCGGCGCATCTGCTCGTCCCAACATCATCTCTGCCCACGCCCGATCACTCTGAATGGGGCGGACCATCAAGCGCACGAGGAAACGGTCGTACAGCGCTTTGCTCGTCTGCACGTCGGGTTGGATGCTGTTAAGTCCTTCAGGCAACTGGTTGGTCGAGCCAACAACGGCGCGCAGTGGCGTCTTCTGACCTGCAAAGGTGCGTTCGTTGAGGAGATTGAGCAGCGTGTTGAGCAGCGCGCTGCTGGCGTTGAAGATCTCATCGAGGTAAGCGACCTCGGCGGCAGGCAGATGTCCAGCCGTCAGGTGCTTGTACACGCCCTGCTTCAGGTCAGGGATTGACAGCGGTCCGGTCAACTCTTCTGGCTCGATGAACCTGTGAAGCAGGCTACGAAACAGAGTGAGATTGCCCATGTAGTAACAGGCGTCATCGACGATCCTGCTCTTGCCCGTGCCAGGCGGACCGATCAGCACACAGTGGTGGCCGAGCACCATGGCAGCCAACACGGCCTCCACTTCGCTCTCGCACTCCAAAGTGCGGGCATTCATGCTGGCTTCGATCGCCAGAAGTTCCTTCATGCTATCCATTCGAAACTCCAATGTGTGCAGCTGACGGGGAAAGTCAGCTGCGTGTTGAATCACCACAGCCCTTGAAGCACATCTTCATCGGGACTCAAGGCGATCTTCTTTGTCAGGCGGCGGTCAAGCACCGCCTGGGCTTGTTGGATCTGTGTTTGCAGATCGTTGATCTCTGCACCGAGCACTCGAACGTACAAGTCTGCCCGAGACTTCAGTTCGTTGAGAGCCCTCTGCTGAGTCGAGATTTTTGCGTTCTTCTCTTTGGTGACGAGATAACGCAGAGTCTGCGCTTGCTCCTTGACTTGCATCTCAAGCGCGCGTTTTGCGCCTGCCCGAACCTCCAAGTGGGCGGACAGACTGTCGTCGCAAGGATCGGGAAACACTGGACACACTTGGAGAACGTTCGCAGTGTTGATCTCCTTGAGAATGCGGCACACGTTGACGATTTGCTCCACAGGCGAATTTTCCGGCAGAGCATCGCTGACCTGACCATAGTGGATGTTGGGCACAAACCAACTGTTACCCCGCACCACCCATTGGAAACCCTGATGCTTCCTCATCATGCGAGTCAGGAATTTGTTGATGGTCTCCCGCGTGTATGCACCAGTCCATGCAGCGACTTTGCTCGCTACCTTCCCGACGACTTTGTCCAGGATGATGTAGTCTTCCGGGCGCAGCTGAGCACCCGGGTGATACTCAAAGCCAACCGTGCCAGTCACAGGGTTGAGCGTAATGATGCCAGCCTGCATGAGGTCATTGCGCCGACGACTCTCCACCTGAGTGACGTTGACTGCATATGATGACAGCTTCTGCTCTTCGTTCGCGTCGGCTTTCTTGGCAGTGAAGAGGTGCTGCGTGGTCAATCGACGCAAACCATCCTCACTCTGGTAGCGACGGTCCGCGTACTTCATTGCGATGGTGAACGCCATCTGCGCAGTGGCTGTTCCAAGTCCAGCGAGCAGGCTGTTGTCAATCTTCGCGCTCAGCAGAGCCATGTTCATCGCAGCAGGATCAATGCCCTGCTCAGGCAGCGACCACATGACTTGAACGCCCAGACTATGTGCTCGAGCCTTCGGGCTCATAATCTGGTAGAGCGTGCTTGCCATGACTTGCCCCTTTAACGGGATGTCCAATTTGTTTTGTAGTATCATATACCCTCCTGTTATTTTTGGGAGATGTCAGGATCTCCCCAAGACGCTTATGTCCAAAAAGGCAATCGTTGTCCAAAAAGTCGGCCCTCTGTCCAAAAAGTCGCCAACTTCTGTCCAAAAAGTCGGGTTACTGTCCAAAAAGTCATTGGTTGTCCAAAAAGTCGCCAACTTCTGTCCAAAAAGTCGCCTGGCTGTCCAAAAAGTCAGATACGTCTTATAGATAAAAAAAACCCATACCCGGAAGTGAGTATGAGTTAATGCGGTTGGCGGTATCAGAAGGTCTTAAACCGGACTCCTTTGAAGTCCTGGTTGTGGTGCCATCGCGGGGAAAGGAACCCCGGATCGTACTCGCGCATGTGAAGCGCAAGCTGGATCATTGCCTTCCGAAGCCTGGCCTGGCCGTTGCGCTGAATCTTCTCGTACACGTCAGGCTTGACGTGGCTGAGGTTGTACACAAGCTGAGCACGGCTCAGCGTATTAAACTCCCGCATCACGACGTACATGCAGCGATGGTAGGAAGCCATGCGGCAGATGAGTTGCCACGTTGTGCTAGACCACCCGTCTTTGCCAGTCAGCAAGCCCGACACGAAAGCCACGGGCAACAACGTGAACACACCGAAGAAGAGTGCGACATGCCACAGGATGCACCGCACCAAGCCGCCACTAGGCAGCTGGGCCAGGAATTGACGCACATCATCAGACGTGATGTGGTCACGGATCTCGTAGGGTTTTTCGAACGGATTTTCCATAACTCTTTTTTT
>Ga0099849_1000409_pt1 | contig 19861 bp, 29 predicted proteins | sample CB_VirMetaG_4_FD_78177 | JGI IMG/M metagenome (GOLD analysis project Ga0099849, IMG submission 78177) | Freshwater to marine saline gradient viral communities from Chesapeake Bay - CB_1508_1M Viral MetaG | ecosystem: Environmental > Aquatic > Marine > Coastal | place: USA: Chesapeake Bay... | reverse complement strand
CTGCATGGTTCCGCAAAGTTTTGATAATAAACTCTGCATCTTTTTCGTAGTCGGCTGACGGTGGTGTACCAGCATCAACTTTGGCCCAAAAAGCTCCAACCTTTTTAACAAGGTCTTTCCCGATCTCACGATCACGATTTCGGAAAATAACTTTCTGTGTGTTGCCACCAACAAGCGCAACGATAGCGCACCATGAAACATCAGCCACTTCCATTTGGTGTTGGATCTGCAGCTCGATGTGCTCTGGCGCTTCAATGTTGCCGGCCCCATCATCATTCCAATTTCTACGATAGACAGCACCGTCTACATTCTTGACCTCGAGAATGCCAGCGCCATCACTGGAGCTGTTGATCTGGTAGTCAAATGAACTGCCTAGTCTAGTTTCTGGATTGCGGATGTAGACATCTAACTTAGAAATGTCCCAGCCCATTGTTTCAGCTGCACCGTTTGCAATGCTGGCCTCGAGGCGTTTGCCCCAGGTCATACGCTCATTCTCTTCTATCCGAACGATCTCACCATTTTTCTTTTCATGGTAAAGCTCGTATTCAGTCTTGTATGGTGAAAGGTCATACAGCGCCGACACCTCGGTAGAAGTAACATCTAGCAATCTATTCTGCAGCCAGGTGTCTTCATCAGTAACCGGTATGGTTACAATGTTTGGATTACTCATAATGGTAATACTCCTTGTGTTGCTTTTTTTATCAGTGAATATACGGCCACTGATTTACCGTTTGGCAATTGTTTCGTTGCCGTTTGGATGTCATGCCCATCTTGTTTTAGATCCCAGATACGGGACGTAAGACGGAAACAACCAAATAGATTAAGAGCCTCGAGGGGCGTCAATGGCCCCACGTTCTCTAGATGCTCGAGTATCAACTCGCACTGTGTAGGTTTTTTGGCGCTCATAATTTCACCACCAATTCTGCACAGTCTTCTGCGTTCTCATATTTTTTGCTTGAGAAAAGGGTAATCTCGTATGTCTTACCATCTTCAAAAGTAATCTCGATATCCCTGGTGTATGAACTGCTGTTGCTGCCATCACCAAGGCATTTGATTTCACTGATCTTGATGTTTTCACATCTGTGTATGTTCGTTTGCATACCGTTCTCCTGTGTTGATGAATGTACCATCATGGTTGATTTATGTAAATGAAAAGGGGGCGCATGGCCCCCAGCGGTTAGGCTGCTTTACGGGCAGTCACTCGCACACTTACGGTTTCACTTGTACGCTCACACAATGCTGCTTTCTCACCCAGCATCAAACGTACCTTCTTGCTGTCCAGAGTAGTACGGTTCTGATGAACGACTACTGCATTGAACAGAGCGCCCTCTTTGCAATCCATGCCACTCTCTTTGAGTTTGGTTTTGATTGCGTCTGCCTGCTTAGACAGGTCAGAGATCTGGGCTAACAATGCACCAAGCATATCTACGTCTGCTGCGGTGACTGCGTTTTTCTTTGGTCTTGCCATTTTGTTTCTCCTTTTTGATTTGATACTGTAGATCTTACATCAACACCCATCAACAACACAAGCATTATTTTGTAGATAATTGTAGATCTGCTGAAACCGTTGTAGATCAACGGTTTACGGGGCGTTGCATTTATGGCAACATAACTAAATGGATACGATAAATAAAACACCCGTTGAATTGGCCATCGAAGAATTTGGTGGAGTGCGAAAACTAGCCAGGGCAATAGACCGAGATCCAGCTGCTGTATGCAGATGGAAAAGACAAGGCACAGTGCCTACGTCTGTGCAGCGAAGGCTGCTCGAGATTGCCTGGGAAAGAGGCATAGAAATCACAGCTCATGAAATGGTGTTCGGACGAGCTTCATGATTGAGATTGTTCTGGGTTGGCCACCCAGCCAGTTAAGCCCTAACGCAAGGCTGCATTGGGCAAAGCTGGCGCGGCATAAAAAAAGTTATAGGCATGGATGCCATAGTGTTGCAAAAGAGCAACTAAAGAAATATGCCATCCAATCATTGCCAGAAAGAATGGTTCTCGAGATGACATTCGTTCCCCCGGACAAAAGGAACTATGATCGAGATAACCTGACAGCGCGGATGAAGGCCGGCATTGACGGTCTAGCTGATGCGCTCCGCATAGATGACAAGCGGTTTACTACTGTCATCGCAACTATGGACACCGAAATGCTCGGTGGTTTTGTTCGCATACGCATACGAGAGGATAAAATCTATGGCGCATAAAGTAAAAGATCTCGCAGTTAAAACTCGGGAATACGTAGACAAGGAAGGCAACAAGAAAGCCAACTGGCAGAACATTGGTTCCATCATGGAAAATGATGATGGCCGGCAGTTTCTGTTGTTGGATCGTTGGGTAAACCTGGGTGGTCTACCTGATTTTAGTGATAAACCAAACCCGTCAGCAGTCTTGGTAAACTGCTTTGATCCGAGCAATCGAGGCAATTACCAGCCGACAGCTCACGACAAAGCAAAGCAAGACGGATATCAACCAGATCCTGGACAACAAGCAGCCGGTAAACCTGGTGGTGATCCAAGAGATTTAGATGACGATATTCCATTCTAAATAATTTGCTTCCCTAGTTTTTGTTTTTGGTTTAGACTATGCAAATCAAATCAAAAAAAAGGAGAACGCAAATGTCACCTAGACGAAAAGCAGCGAAGCACGGCGAACGCCATTACACTGGCAAGCCGTGCAAAGCCTGCGGTAACAAAGTCCGGTACACCAGTAACGCCGGGTGTGTGCAATGTCAGATCTCGAGCTCTCGAGCATCTAGCCAAGCAATACAAATTGAACTGGCCTCGAGGCTTAACGGCTCACACATCGAGGACAAGACGGGGGGTAAGTAATGCACTTCTATCCCTTCAACATTGGCGATTACATCAGCCATACCAGGCATCTGTCTTTGTTAGAAGACCTGGCATATCGAAGATTATTAGATCTTTATTACCTACACGAAGAACCGTTGAACGAGAGCTCAACAGTCGTTGCACGTTTGATCAACATGAGAGATCACGTTGATGAGGTGCAGATTGTTCTCGAGGAATTCTTTGAGCTGGACAAAGGCGTAGGCTGGATCAATCCAAGAGCTGATGAAGAAATCAAAAAGTACCAAGGCAAACTAGACGCTGCATCAAGGGCCGGCAAGGCATCAGCAGCTGCTAGAGCGAACGGTAGTCCAACAGTCGTTCAACCAAACAAGAAACATGAAACAGTAAACAAGAAACAAGAAACAAAAATAAATAAACCAGACGATGTTTCTATTTCTATCTGGGAAGATTTCTTGAAACACAGAAAGAATGTTAAAGCACCATTAACAGCAACAGCTCTCAAGGGCATTACATCAGAAGCAAAAAAGGCAGGCATAAATTTAGAAGAGTGTTTGACTATGATGCAAGCTCGAGGATGGAGAGGGTTCAAAGCTGAATGGGTTAGAAAGAAAGGAACATCATTCAATGAAATTAACTATGGGGAAGGAGTGCAAGAAATATGAAAGAAACACTAGACGGTATCCTGGGAAACCGTAAACCAGATGAACAACGACAATGCGAAACGCATGGTGAATATACATCCAAGAACATTCTTGGTGCTCATTGGACTGCGTGCCCTGTTTGTACAGAAGAACAAAAACAAGCAGAGGCTGAACAAGAAGCAGAAAAAAAGATCGAGCAAGAACGTAAACGAAGGGAGTTACGGTGGCGTGCAAAGCTAGGTGGCGCATCTATACCAGAACGATTTAGAGATCGGACATTGGAAAGCTACAAAGCAGAAACACCAGGTCAGGAAAAGGCGTTAGCATTTGCAAAAGAATATGCTGAAAACTTTGACCAGGTTATGGAAACAGGACGTTGTGCAATCTTTGTTGGCAAACCGGGTACAGGCAAAACCCATTTGGCAATAGGCATTGCGCTTCACATCATGAAGCAAGATCGGTCACCAGTATTTGTCACCGTTCAACGTCTTATCAGAAGAGTAAAGGACAGCTGGAACACACAAGGTGAAACAGAAAGCCAGGTTGTGGATGCTTACGCATCACCAGATCTGCTAATACTCGATGAGGTTGGTGTTCAGTTTGGGTCAGAGTTTGAAAAACAAATTCTGTTTGATGTGCTCAACGAGCGATACGAAAAACGAAGACCAGCAATTCTTCTATCAAACATTCCTGGCAATGAACTCGGCGGTTATCTAGGTGAACGTGTCACTGATCGGCTGCGCGAAGATGGTGGGAAGATGATTGGTTTTGATTGGGACAGCTACAGGAGAAACAAATGAAAGAAGGATTAATAACAGCAGCTGTACTGGGTGTAATCTTTATAGCTATGGGCATAGTGGGCCGTATGGATTACGAAGATTTCCTAAAACAACGTGAGATGTACTGTGATGGTAGGTTGATTTGGGAACAACAAAAAGAAATGGGAATACCGGTAGATCTCAGAAGCGGTTTCCCACCTTACAGGGAGAGTTGGTATGAGTGCGACAAATAGCCATGCAGATAAAGCATGGAACGAATTTGCAGCAGACAATCCTAATGAAGCAGGCAGTGAGTATGGACGCGAGATGTTTCTTAAAGGTTGGGCTGCACGTTCTATGGCAGAACATGAAATAGATTTTCAGCTTGGAGCAGCAGAACAAGAGCTGCAAAGATTGTTGAAAGAACAATCATCAGGCTGTCCTATCAATGACCAGGTTATAGACAAAATAAAAGCTCGAGCAAAAAAGGGCATAGAAAAATTTGGCGGCAACATGATGCAATCAGAAAGACCTGTCGCTGAATGGTTAATGGAAGCGCAAGAAGAAGCAATGGACACAGCTGTCTATATACAGCGCATCCTAATTTCCATAGCACAAGAGCAACAGAAAGGAAGGTAGGTTATGGATGCAATGCAAAGACTGCGAGAGGCCAAAGACAATTTTGTTAGTTGGTGGCGAAAGCGTATGCAGCTACTGCGAACGATGGCAGCTAGAGTGCGAAGCTCGATCACTGCTAAGATTGCCATTGGCCAAGCGGAGAGAAGCGTTAGACGCAAGACTAAGCAAGCGCGGAAAAAGCGCAGTACAAAAACTTAAAGATGTTATGAGCGATGTCTTTTACAAGCAAATACACAGGAAAAGGCGTGGTTCGTAATAAGCCAGAACGCTGCCCACCGTGCAAAGGTTACTGCAAAGTGGGCGGTGTTTGCATCGAGCGAGAGCGTGCGATACGAATACTAAGTGCTGTTGCAGAAGATAGATCAGACAATGTTTCTGATGAACAGATCTTGTGGGCCTTATGTGTGACCGGTGACATTCCTGTTGCTGATTAGTCAATGTTGATATATCATCACTAAAACGATTTGTTTTTATGTATGATAGGAGCGATGGCAAAAGTAACTCGAGTTGTGATAGCGGTGAACGATAAGGGATACCGGGTAGGTATGTCCCACCAAAACGCACGCATTCCTGACGCGATTATTGATGCCATGAGAGATCTGCATGAAGATCATATGATTGGATATGGAACATTATCCACTATGTTTAATATAGATAGAGGAACTGTAGCAAAGATTTGTAGATATGAGCGAAGAGCACAAACACCGGAAAACTGGAAAACCATCAAAAAAGACAGGTAGACCAGCTGAGAAACCAGATCAGAAAATAGTCGAAGAGCTATTGGATTGGATCTCCGATGGTAAAACTTTGCGCGCATTTTGCAGACAAGAGGGCAAGCCTGCCTGGCGAACTATCTATCATTGGCTGGATAAAGATCCAGAGTTTCTGGCACGCATCGCGCACGCGCGAGACATGGGAGCTGATGCTATTGCAGAAGAATGCCTGGAGATCATCGATACAATGCCTTTGATGGCTGGCGGTGATAACCCAAGGCTGGACAGCGCTCACGTTGCCTGGATGAAGAACAGGATCGAAGCTAGGCTAAAACTGTTATCTAAATGGAACCCTAAAAAGTATGGAGACAAAGTAGGGCTCGATCATCAAGGCGGCATAAACCTGGTTGTAAGTACAGGCGTGCCTGATGATTAAACTCGAATACGATCCCAGGGCATGGCAAAAAGAATGCCACAAATCACGACAGAGATTTAGCGTTTACGCATTACATCGAAGAGCCGGCAAGACAGAGCTGGCCATCATGGAATTAATCGACAAGGCAATGAAGACAGATAAAGATCTGGCCTTGTTTTTATATATCGCACCATTCCTAAAACAATCTAAAGCTATTGCTTGGGCCAGACTGAAACAGAAGCTGGAGCCATTGCGTAGAACCGGCGTTGTTGAGATCAACGAAGGCGATCTGTACGTCAGGCTAAAACATAACGGCGCTATCATCAGATTGTTTGGTGGTGATAATCCTGATGCCATGCGAGGCTTGAGGGTAGATGGTGTTGTCATCGATGAGGTGGCACAGATCAAACCCGAGGTATGGAATGACATTGTGCAGCCGGCGTTATCTGACCGTATGGGCTGGGCTGTGTTCATTGGCACACCAAGCGGCATCAACTTATTTAGTGAGCTGTATCACCGGGCTAAAGAACTCGATGGATGGACAGCGGCACGATACACAGTTTACGACACAGAAAGTTTACATCCTGATGAGGTAGAACGATTGCGCCGGGACATGGCCGAGACATCGTTTGCCAGGGAATACCTTTGTGATTTCTCAGCAGCTGGTGATGACCAGTTAATATCATTGGCTGATGCAGAGCTAGCAGCACAACGCATCTATCAGAAAACAGACGTTGACCATGCACCGGTTATCTTTGGTGTTGATCCAGCAAGGTTTGGTGATGACAGATCTGTTGTGTTTAGGCGTCAGGGTAGACAGGCATTTAAGCCTGTTGTGTATCGGGGCATCGATAATATGGAGCTGGCATCCAGGGTGGCTAATCTTATAGAAGAGCATGACCCGGACGCAGTATTCATAGATGCAGGGGCAGGGTCAGGCGTCATTGATAGGCTGCGTCAGCTGGACTATGGCGTGATCGAAGTGCCGTTCGGTGGCAAAGCTGTAAAGCCAGAGCTGCACATCAACCGCCGTACTGAGATGTGGTGGGAAATGAAAGAATGGGTAGAGCTCGGTGGTGCAATACCGAATGACAACATACTCAAACAAGAATTAGCGACACCGATCTACTGGTATGACAGTGCTGGTAGGCGTGTGCTCGAAAGCAAAGATTTAATTAAGAAGCGATTGCAGGGGGCCGGGTCACCAGATCTGGCTGATGCGCTTGCCCTAACATTCGCTTATCCAGTGGGCAAACAGGAGCCAAAAGACATATACATCAAAGCGCAAGAAAGGGCGGTTAAGAAAGATCATGATCCATACAAGGCGATCTAAACAGCCCGATGATAACTTTATTCGCATTGCAGAAGGGTTAGACGTTGGGCCAATAAACAAGCTGCTGGCAGCAAAGCCAGAGCTATGGGATGAAATAACGGCACGGCAAAAATCTACCAACTCTGCACACAAAGATACTGAATGCATATTTGTTAGAGGCCCATTGAAGATGAGCCATTACTACGTAATGTTTGACCTGGGTGCATACGATTACCCGGTCATGGATTACCTAGAGAGTGCGCTAGTGCCATTGTTAAAACCGGTGCTTGATTGGTTAGAGGTGACAGAGATGGGCCGGGTGCTGATCGTAAAGCTAAAACCTGGTGGCCATGTAAATGCACACGATGACCAGGGATCATATGCAGATCACTACGCTAGGTTTCATTTAGTGTTGCAATCAAACAATGACAGCAGCCAAACCTGTGGAGATCAAAACCAGGTATTCAATGTCGGTGATGTATGGTGGTTTGACCATAAGAAGGTGCATACAGCTGACAATGCAGGCGATACAGACAGGGTGCATATCATATTCGATGCAGTGACAAATCTGTTTCCAATGGGAGGCGTGCCCGTAACTGATGACGATGACGTTAATTTAGAGGAATGTGGGGTAGGCTATGATAGACATTAGGCCAGCCACGGTTGATGAAATGTTGGTCGAGGCATATGCATTATTTGAAGAGCACTGGGACGAGATAGCTCTAAACAAAGATGTGATGGTGCTGAAACCATACGAAGAAAAGTATCGAGCTGCTGAAGAACAGGGCACGATAATGATCTTAGCAGCCTGGCAAGATGATGTTTTGATAGGTTACTCTGTAAACTTTGTAACCAACCATTTGCACTATGCGGATATGAAACTATGCTCGAACGATCTTTTATTTGTGAAAAAAGAATATCGCCAGGGCCGTACCGGCATGAAGATAATGAAGGCTACAGAGGCAAAAGCAAAATCACTCGGTTGCCAACTCATGTTGTGGCACGCAAAAGAAAGCACCCCTCTTGCGGATATACTGCCGAGAATGAAATACCGGGTGCAAGACATAATCTTTTCTAAGGAGTTATGATATGGGTGTAACAGCAGCAGTCACAGCGGTGGTAGGTACAGCGTACACTATCAAGCGTGGTGAAGAACAAAAGAAAGAGCAGAAGCGTGCTCTTGAGGAACAAAAAAGAGCCAACACACAAGCTCAACAAATGGCTGAGAAAGCAGAAACCAGAGCTGATATGGAATACAACAAGCAGAACAAAAAGCGTGCTGATGTATCTTCAATCGTCTCTGAAAGTGAACAGGCAGCGCAGACAGGCGGGTCTGGAACAATGCTAACCGGCAACATGGGTATCGATCCCAATATGTTGAACCTTGGCAAAAACACATTACTGGGCGGATAAGTTATGGCTACAACCAAGCGCGAAAAATTACTGACGCGCTGGGGCCACCTCAGATCTGAGCGTGCAACCTGGTGGTCACATTGGCAAGAAATCACGACATACCTGTTGCCTCGCAATGGGCGTTATTTTGAGCAAGATCGGAACAAAGGACATAGGCGTCACAATTCGATCTATGACAATACAGGAACCCGAGCACTGAGAACACTTGGTGCAGGCATGATGGCTGGCGCAACATCACCAGCTAGACCCTGGTTTCGACTAGGCACTGCAGATCCAGAACTAAATAAATACCAACCAGTAAAGCTATGGCTAGATGATTGCACCACACGAATGCAGCTCATCTTTACTAAATCAAATACATACCGAACATTGCACGGGATCTATGAAGAGCTGGGTGCATTTGGTACTGGCGGATCATTGATACTGCCAGACTACAAAACAGCTATCCATCATTACCCGGTAACAATCGGTGAGTATGCAATCGGCCAGGACTATCAGGGCCGAGTGAACACAATGTTCAGAGAATTCCAAAAGACTGTCAGTGAGGTAGTCCGGGAGTTTGGTTACAACAACTGTTCAACGACAGTTAAAAATCTGTATGACCGGGGCAACCTGGACAGCTGGATTACATTGATCCATGCAGTCGAGCCCAGGGATGACAGAGAGCGTGACAAAGGTAAACGTGACAGCAAGAACATGGCATACAAGTCATGCTATTTTGAGCTGGGCGGTGACAGTGAACAGCTGTTACGTGAAAGCGGTTTCAATGATTTCCCTGCTGTTGTGCCTCGTTGGGGCATCAGTGGTGGCGATATTTATGGTAACTCACCTGGCATGGAAGCGCTCGGTGATATCAAACAGCTGCAGCATGAACAGCTGCGTAAGGCTCAAGGTATCGACTACCAAACCAAACCACCTCTACAGGTTCCGAGCTATATGAAGAACCGTGATGTAGACAGTTTACCTGGCGGCGTAACATTTGTTGATGGCCAGCAAGGTAAGATCGAAACAGCATTCCAGGTTAATCTAAATCTACAGCACCTGTTAATGGACATACAGGACGTTCGTATGCGTATCAACGGTGCGTTCTATGCAGATCTATTCCTGATGCTAGCTAACGCAACAGACACTCGTATGACAGCGACAGAGGTGGCAGAAAGGCATGAAGAAAAACTATTGATGCTTGGCCCTGTCCTGGAGCGTCTGCACAATGAGTTGCTAGATCCGCTAATCGATATCACTTTCAATCGAATGGTAGAAAATAATTTGATACCGCCAGCACCGCCAGAGCTGCAGGGCATGGAACTTAATGTTGAGTTTGTGTCAATGCTTGCCCAGGCGCAGCGTGCTATCGGTACAAACAGCATCGACAGATATGTAAACAGCATGGGCCTTGTTGCACAAATGAAGCCCGAGGTGTTGGACAAGTTTGATGCTGACAGCTGGTCTGATGAATATGCCGATATGCTGGGCGTAGATCCATCACTGATTATACCTGGTCAACAAGTGGCTAGGGTACGTCAGGCTCGAGCAGAGGCGCAAGCAGCGCAGGCACAACAGGCAGCACAAGCACAACAAGCTGAGACAGCAGCTAAACTTGCCAGCGCTAAAACAGGACAAGACAAAAACGCTCTAATGGATGTGATGAACCAATTTAGCGGATATAACTCACCATCACCATTGGAGGTATAAATGGATTTAATAGATCTCAAGAAGGAACCGGAGCAAGCCTACAGCGAAGGTGAAATGTATGAAGACCAACCAGCGTACAGCTATGGTCTATGTATTAGTTTAGGCGAAGAAGAACTGGCGAAGCTAGGCATCGAAGAACTGCCGGCAGCTGGTGCTGAGATGATGATCAAGGCAATGGCATATGTAAAAACTGCTAGCGAGAAAAAAGAGATGGATGGCACAAGCAAACATCTCGAGCTGCAGATCTGTGCTATGGGCATTGATCCTATCGACAAGAGTAAGGACAACGCAAAATCATTGTATGGCAATGACGCACCGGTAAAGGAAGCGCCAAGGTCAGGGCAAGACATTGCGGATTATTTATATAAGGATTGATCATGGCTAAACGTCCCGGTCTTTGGGCCAACATTCATGCAAAGCGCAAAAGAATAAAGGAAGGTTCGGGTGAACGTATGCGAAAGCCTGGTTCAAAAGGAGCGCCTACTGCGAAAGCAATTAAGGCAAGTCAAACAAGTGATGATGAAAAGTTGAGAAAACTTTACCCATCAACAAAGGGTAAGTAACGGTGTGCCCGTATTACTCTAACAAATGGATATAGTAGAACATGAGCAATTACGATCCTCTAGATCTTAAAGGTCAGGAAAAAGACAGAGACAGTAAAAAGGTCACTGCCAAGATTGATCGAGAGAACGAAGAGGCGGATATTAAATGGCTCATGAGCAGCAAGAGGGGGCGGCGTGTAGTATGGCGTCTTCTGGAGCAAGCTGGGGTGTTCAGACTATCGTTCAACACCAACGCGATGGCAATGTCATTTAGCGAAGGCAACAGGAACTATGGTTTGCAGATCTTAAACTTGATCCACACTCTCTGCCCAGAGTTATATCCGACAATGATAAAGGAGCAAAAAAATGTCAGAAGTGCTGATGACGGAAGCCAACCAACCAAATGAAGGCAACGCATCGCAGCAACCAGTAGAAGCTGCGGAGACTGAGCAATCGGTAAGCGTAGAAGATACTGGAAACCAGCAGCAAGCTGAAGGTGTAACAGAACAACAAGCCCAGGATGGGGCCGCTGTTGAAGATACAAGTGACCAGGCCGGTGCGCCTGAGAAATACGAGTTTAATACTGAGGTGGCTGACGCACCACAGGCGCTCGATGGCGAGGTAGTAGATGCCTTTGCTGATGTCGCTAAAGATCTCAATCTGTCGCAAGACGCTGCACAAAAAGTATTGGACAAGATGGCCCCTGTAATCCAGGCCAAACAAGCTAAAGTCCTCGAGGGCGTGAAAGCCGAGTGGGGTCAACAATCCGCTGCCGATCAAGAATTTGGTGGTGAGGCGTTGGCTGGTAACTTGGATGTCGCTAAAAAATCTCTCGATGCCTTTGGCACTGATGCTTTGCGGTCGCTGCTACATGAAAGCGGTCTTGGTAACCACCCGGAGGTAATCCGGTTTATGTACCGAGCCGGTAAGGCAATCAGTGAAGATAGTTATGTCGGATCATCTCAAGGTGCAGAAGGCGCAAGCAAAGCAGCACCAAAAGATTTCGCCGGCCTAGCTGACGCACTGTATTCTAATCAGCAAACATAAAGGAGCTAAACTATGGCTACTCTCTCAACCTCAAATCTTACTTTAGCCGATTGGGCTAAAAGAAGTGACCCTGATGGCAGGGTTCCGATCATCGCTGAACTGCTTTCGCAGTCTAACGAGATCCTAGACGATTGCGTATTTAAGGAAGGTAACTTACCTACCGGCGAACGTGTCGTTATTCGTACTGGTCTACCAGAAGTGTACTGGCGTGCATTGAACCAAGGTATCCCATCAAGCAAATCAACAACTGCACAGATTGATGAGGCTTGTGGAATTCTTGAAGCACGTTCAGAAGTGGACAAAGATCTGGCTATGTTGAACGGTAACACCGCACAATTCCGCCTATCTGAAGACACTGCTTTCTTAGAAGCAATGAACCAGACACAAGCGTCAACAATGTTCTATGGCAACCCTGGAACAGATCCTAAAAAGTTTCTTGGTCTAGCACCTCGTTACTCAGATCTGTCTGGTGGTAATGCACAAAACATTATCGATGCCGGTGGTTCTGGATCAGACAACACCTCAATCTTCCTCGTAGTATGGGGTGACAACACGGTCTACTGTCCTTTCCCTAAAGGATCGAAAGCTGGCCTAACTCACGAAGACCTTGGTGAGCAGACTGTCTACAACGGCGATGGCACACGTATGCAAGCGTTTGCTACTCGTTATCAGTGGAAAAATGGTTTGGTTGTTAAAGACTGGCGTTATGTCGTTCGTATCGCAAATATCGATATCAGCGATCTTAACGGTCAGACAGGAACTCAAGCCTCATCTGCATCAACAGCGTTGGTCAAACTGATGGCAAAAGCACTGTACCGTATCCCTAACATGGCAATGGGCCGAGCAGCGTTCTACATGAACCGAACTGTTCACTCAGGTTTGTCAATTGCAGCACTCGACAAGTCGCAGTCTGTATTGGCGATCAATGAAGGTCTAACCCAGTTTGGATCAGCACAGAGCTATCTTTCATTCCTTGGTGTTCCTCTACGTAGAGTGGACAGCCTGGTTAATACAGAAGCCCGTGTGGTTTAACTCTAACTTAGAAGGAGATCTGAAATGATTACAGACAAACTGCTCCGAGTGAGCGAAGATCAAGCAGTAACAACTACTGCTGTATCAAGTGACACCATCGATTTGAGCGTTGCTCGAGACGTTGGTGAGGGTCACCAGTTATTTATGAACTTTGCTGTTACCACTGCTATGGCAGGCGGTACTAGCGTTAAGTTTGAGGTGATTTCTAGCGCTAACGCAAACCTGTCTAGCCCAACTGTTATTGGCAGCTCTGATGCTGTCGTTACAGCTAATCTAACTGCAGGCAAAAACGTGGCAGTCGCAATCAACCCACAAATCGCCAGCAATGGTGACCGTTACCTGGGTGCACGATACACAGTATCAGGCACATACACAGCCGGTAAAGTTACTGCTGATATTGTGGAAACAGTACAGGATGGACAGAAGTATTATGCTTCTGGCTTCACTGTATAAGTAAAGGAGAGTGACTGATGCCAATGTATAGAGCCAAGGTTCAGTGTTTCGTAGGCAATACGCTAAGAAGCGCTGGAGAAGAGTTTGAATATAACGGTGAGCCTTTCGCGCACATTGAAAAGGTAGGTGGCAAAGCTGCAGATCCAGCTCCCGAAGCTGCTGTAGAAAGTGAGCCTGCCAAAAAGAAATGGACGCCCAAGGTCAAGCGTGGTTCAAACAAAGGCTCAGATAAATAGGCAACGGTCTTCTAGTTTACTATTTCAACAGGGGGCCAGTGGTTTTCCATTGACCCCCTTATTTGTATAGGAGGCCGCTATGGCAACAGAAGTTGACATCTGCAATCTAGCCCTAGCGCACCTGGGTGACGATGCAACAATAGCTACGCTATCCCCACCAGAGGGATCGGCGCAGGCGCAGAATGCTTCAAGGTTTTATCCGATAGCTCGAGATACGCTGCTGGATATGCACGCATGGGATTTTGCTACTAAGCGTGGGAGCCTAGCAAAAACAACGAATTCAAACAATCAGTGGGATTATGCATACGCAGCGCCTAGTGACATGATGTCAGCGCTATCGATCATATCACCAACAGCTCAAAATGATTATGCTACAAGAATGTCAGCCGGTGATACACCAGGTGGCATCACATCAAACTATGCACCAACCATAGTTGCTGGCCAGTATTCACCACAACAATTTGCTATCGAGGTGGACAACCAGGGCAATCATCTAATTTACACAAACCAGGAAAACGCAGTGTTGCGTTACCAGGCATATGTCAGTGACACATCTAAGTTTTCATCTTTGTTTGTAATGACACTATCATGGCATCTAGCATCAATGTTAGCTGGCCCGGTTATCAAAGGTGACCAGGGCACTGCAGAAGCAAAGCGCTGTACACAGATGATGCAAGGTTATATGCAGCAAGCAAAGAAATCAGACAATGCTCACCGATCTATATCTGTAGAACACATTGTACCCTGGACATCTGGGAGATAAAGGATGCCGAATACCCGTACATTTAACAGGGCATTCTCAGGCGGTGAGATCTCGCCAGAAATGTTTGGCCGTATAGATGACGCTAAATATCAGCAAGGCGCAGCAAGGGTAAGAAATTTTATAGCGAAGCCACAAGGCCCAGCCGAAAACCGTCCAGGCTTTGCATATGTAAATCAGGTTAAGGACAGCACCAAATCTGTTAGGCTGCTATCGTTTACATTTAACACCACACAAACAATGGTCATCGAGTTTGGTGATCAATACATGAGGTTCCACACACAAGGGGCCACATTGAAATACAGCGATGGCGATACATGGCATGGTGGTACAGCATACAACATTGGTGACATAGTTAATCGATTTGGCGCAAACTATTACTGCATAGCAACTCACACAAACAATACACCACCAAACGCAACATACTGGTATGAACTACCGTCAGATTATACATACGAGATACCATCACCGTATCTAGAAGCAGAACTGTTTGACGTACATTATGTGCAGTCAGCTGATGTGATGACACTAGTACATCCAAACCATGCGCCCCGAGAGTTAAGACGATACGGTGCATCTAATTGGCAAATAGCCACAATTGATTTTGGTAGCCCTATCGGTAGGCCAGGCGGCGTAACAGTCACACGATACATACCATCATCAGAAAGCGTGAACACAGACACATACGAAACGCATCGATATTGTGTGACAGCTATCGCAGCTAACCTAGTTGATGAAAGTGCCAAATCAAATACAGCATCAAGAACAAACAACATCTACGTATCAGGTGCTAAAAATACCATTGCATGGAATGCTGTTACCGGTGCAGTTAGATATCGAGTGTACAAAGATATCGGCGGCATCTTTGGTTTTATTGGAGAGACAACCGGCACTAGCATTGAAGACAATAACATCTCACCAGACTTTTCTAGAACACCACCAATCTATGAAAATGATTTTATAGGCAGTAACAACTATCCTGGAGCTGTATCTTATTTTGAGCAGCGTAGGGTGTTCGCCGGCACTAACAATGCACCACAAAGTATCTGGATGACTAAATCAGGTACTGAAAGCAATATGTCGTATGGCCTGCCAATACGTGATGATGACCGTATTGAGTTTAGAGTAGCTGCCCGTGAAGCAAATACGATTAGACATATCGTGCCGCTGACGCAGCTGTTGCTTATGACAGGATCTGCAGAGTGGCGTGTCACATCTGTAAACAGTGATGCAATTACACCTACATCAATATCTGTTAAACCACAGTCATACGTTGGTGCATCGAATGCTCAACCGGTGATCGTGAATAACAGTATGGTTTACGCTGCATCGCGTGGTGGCCACATTAGAGAGCTGGGATATAACTGGCAGGCAAATGGTTTCGTTACCGGAGATCTGTCACTGCGTGCAGCCCACCTGTTTGACAATTACAGAATAATCGACATGGCCCTGGCTAAAGCGCCTACACCGATTGTTTGGTTTGTTAATACACAAGGGCGATTGCTGGGCCTTACATACGTTCCAGAGCAGTCTGTTGGTGCATGGCATTGGCATGATACCAAAGGCAAGTTTGAGAGCGTTGCTACAGTCTCTGAAGGCGATGATGATGTTGTCTATTGTGTAGTAAAGAGAACTATAAATGGATCAGATGTAAGATATATAGAGCGTATGGGAACCAGATTGTTTGCGTCCCAGCGTGATAGTTTCTTTGTAGACAGTGGCGCTACCTATGACGGTAGAAATACAGACAATAGTAAAACTGTTACTGTTAGTGGTGCTACATACAACAAAGGTGACACACTAACAGTTACATCTAGCTACAATCTATTTACACCACCGCCATCACTAAATGATATTGGCGATGCAATTATCCTGGTTGATGGTGACCAATATTATAGATGTTCCATTATTAGCACTGTAAGCGCCACACAGGCCAATGTGCAGATAGATAGGGATTTACCAGCTGGATTGCAGAACACCGCTACAACGGCGTTTGAGGTGGCAAGAAACACTATTTCTGGATTGAACTGGTTAGAAGGCGAAACAGTCAGCATCCTGGAGAATGGTGCGGTACATCCACAAAGAGTAGTAACAGGCGGATCTGTCACCCTAGACCGGGCATCGAGCGTGGTTCATGTCGGGCTAGAATATAACAGTGATCTAAATACGTTGCCTTTAGCTCTACAGACAGAGGCGTATGGACAAGGCCGGGTAAAGAACATAAACCATGTATGGCTGCGTGTTCTCGAGAGCTCGGGTATATTCGCAGGCCCAAATGAAGATAACCTGGTTGAAGCAAAGCAGCGTACTACAGAGCCTTATGGCACGCCGCCTAACTTAAAAACCCAAGACGTTAAAATAATGGTTACGCCTACCTGGGCAGATAACGGTCAGATATTTGTAAGACAAACAGACCCTCTTCCTCTTACTGTAGTCGGTGTAACACTAGAAGTTTCTATCGGTGGATAGTGTGCCCGTAAGTGGACATAGTATCTGTAATGTAGAAAAAATTAGAAATTTATTAGGGGTGTTGATCTGATGTCTACAGCAAATCCATTTGGTTTTAGTCAAGACACTATAGACAGCTTTGCCGAGATGGGGCCAATCTTACAAGTTGGCGGCATGGTCAATTCCATATTTGGCGGATACTATGCTGATGAAGCTAAAAAGTATCAGCTCAAAAGCCAGGCGCTTAGTCTCGAACATAAGCGTGATATGGCAAAGATTACTGCCAGGATGCAAGAAAAGCAGGCCCAGCAGATCTATCGAGCATATAACAAACAAATCCAGATTAAGACATTGCAGGCAGGCCAGGCAAAGGCGTCTGCCAAAACATCATTCCGGGCTCGAGGTATAGATATTAGCGTTGGTAGTACAGCCAATGTCTTTGCCAGCTCTGACATTATGAAAGAAATAGATTATCTGACCATGAATTCTAATAAGGTCAGGGCAGCTAATGAAATGAGATTGCGTGGAACACAAACAGAGATAGCCGGCACAATGCTTGGCGTGTCTGCAAACAATATGTTCAGAAGCGCAAAATCAATTGATCCATTCTTAAATATGTCAACAACTCTTCTTACTGGCGCTGGGAACATGATGCGCGGCTATTATCAAAACGCATCACAAGCAGCGTTGTATGAACAGTTAGCAAACAATACCGTGGCCACCGGCAGTCCCACAGAAGTGAAATTAAAATAGGGGATTTATGATGGCTAAAGTACCGCTACAGATGACACCAAGCGTAGGGCTAGAGGTAGGCAATACCCCTGGCTTTTCTGGTCAAGGCGTTGCTGCTATGCAGAACCAGCAGCCAGGTGCACAGATGAGGTTTGGCGCTGCCCTTCAAAAAGAAGGCAAGCAGATGACCATTATTGCACGGCAGCTGCAAGATCAGCTGGATGATGCAAAATCAAAACAATTGTACAACGAGTTTGCAGATGAGCTGCAAGGTGTACAGCTAGATTATTTAAGTAAAACTGGGCCATCCGCTGTTATGACAGTCGGCAAAGACCCGGACACTGGAAAGCCTATCTCTGTCTATGACCAGGCCATGATGGATCTGGAAGGCAAGCTAGGCGCATACTTAGAGAAGGCCGATAACGACAAACAGAAATATATGCTTCAAACAATGTCGGCCTCCTCTATTCGATCCGCATCGAGTACGATGGCCAGGCATTCTATTACTGAACAACGTAAATACGCAGATGCAGAAGCAAGAGCCCATGTAAATGTATTAGCTAAAACTGCCGGCACACAGTACCAGGATTGGGCAGATCCTACTGGTGAATACGCAAAAAACACTGGCGCTGCTATTATTGCTGCACAAGATTACGCAGATACCCAAGGGTGGGCAAAGGCAGATCCAGAGGTAGAAGGATCGCAAGACAGCTGGCAGCGTAAAGAGCTAATCCAAAACACATACGATAGCATCCACACCGGCGCACTAAATTCTATGATTGCCAATGAAAATTATTTTAGTGCGATGGCTTATCTGACTACCAACTTACAAAAAGGCACAATATCTCAGCCAACATTTAACAAGTTTGTTTCTACAGTCAGAACCGGATATGAAAAACAAGCCGGCACTGATATTGGAAAAGCTATTGTAGGAAACACTGCAGACGCCAGCGCGTATACAATCGGCAACCCAAACAGCTATGAATTCAAAGACCATGCTCAGTTTCTAACATCATTGCCAAGCGGTTACCTTGCTAATGATGGAAAGGGTGGCCCGGTACGGTTTGGCCTGCACATGGCTGATGGCATACCTGTAATCGATTACGACAATAAAGATGCAATGGAACAACTGCAGATTATGCAGAAAGCATCTAATTATTTGGCTATACAGCCAGAACACCGGGCGTTGCATTTATATCTGATAAGCAAGTTAGGTGTGCCGGCAGCTGATAAACTTTTTGCAGATGCAGGCGAACGTGGAGATCCCAGACTTATTGACAATGTTGTATCAGCAGCAGGCGAAGCAATTACAAACAAATACGGCATCAAGGTTGATGGTGTTATTCAAACTAAGACACAAGGTGATCACCTAGATCTAATGCATCGAGATCTAGAATTCATTGCATCTAAAATTGATTACACTGTTCTCAATAGTGAGCCAGGATCAGAGCCGCCGTTGTATAGAGTGGATAAGAATACAGGCGTGCCATTGTTGCAAGATATGTTGAAGCACGCACGCGATACTATTTTTGATAAAGACAAGTTAGACCATGCAGAAACATACATTAAAGCATGGCATACAGAGCAAACTAATTTTGCTGAAACAAACTACACACAGATGCATCAGGCAGCTCAAGACATAGCATTTGCAAGAATAGGTGGCTGGCAAGACATACCACCAGATCAATGGAATGCTATCAGACCAGAAGATAAAGCAGCATTACGTGAAGGCCCAGACCGTGGCGATGATCCTGATACTGTTATCTATATCATGAAAAATCCGTCTGAAATGCTGCCAGGTAATATTGAAAAATACAGGCCCAAGTTATCAGAAGCCCAATACAAATCATTTCTAGCAGCTGGGTTAGAAGCGCAAAACTCAGGCGGTAAAAACTTTATTGCTGCATCAGGTGACAGCAATATGCTGGACACCTCGTTAGCTAGATTTGGTTTTGATCAATTGTCTCAAGGCAGTGATAAGGAGAAGCTAGATTACATCCAGCTCAATGATGCCTGGAAGGCTCGTATCGATATGGCGCAAATCAACAACGGTAACAATCCAATCAGCAGAGATGAAAAGCAATCAATCCTAAATGATCTGCTAATGGATAAGGTTATGTTGAGTAAAACATTTGGAGACAAAGAAGTAATAGCATCAACGCTAGACCCAGATCAGCTAACAGACGCATACGTCAATATTGGTGGCGAAGAAATAT
>Ga0099849_1000408_pt1 | contig 19910 bp, 13 predicted proteins | sample CB_VirMetaG_4_FD_78177 | JGI IMG/M metagenome (GOLD analysis project Ga0099849, IMG submission 78177) | Freshwater to marine saline gradient viral communities from Chesapeake Bay - CB_1508_1M Viral MetaG | ecosystem: Environmental > Aquatic > Marine > Coastal | place: USA: Chesapeake Bay... | reverse complement strand
TAGGCGAAAGACAAGTACAGGCAAATGGTATTGTGGGAAATAATCCCTATGCAAACACCGGAGCAACTACTAATGAAGCAAAAGGAAGAACTTACTTCTTGGGTTGCTTTATGTCTGAATCGGCAGGCAGTACAATATTTAGTGCAGCAGGCATTCAAAACTCTGCTTCTGGTTCTGCAATTCTTAGAGGGGTAGTTCTTGCGCCTTCAGGTGTTATTCTAACTTTAAGTGGAAACTTAGATGGAACAAATACAAAACCTATTTCGAGTAATAATGCTGACACTTTGACAGGATTTAGAACCGGTTCGGTCAACTTATCAGGAGGTGGATCTGACTTTGTCATGTTCATGAATGGATACAAAGGCACAACTTCTAATCCGACAGCTATTACTGCTTCTTTTGACATGCGATCACCTAACTATTTTGCAAATGTGCTTAATACTGATCCTCTAAAACTAGAAGAAAAAGGACACCTGCTTTACGGTCATTATGATATTCATCCAACAATGGCATCAGTTACAGGGTCTGGAATAATTAAAGAAGGTTCATATGCAAATAACGAAGAACCTATTGGTTTTATTCTTTCTTCTTCAGAAGGAAGAATTGAAAGAGGTGCTACTGACACTAGTGGCGGAGCAACTCCCGTCTATGAATCTTTTGAAGACAGATTTTCAAATGCTTCTTCTCCTTATATTATTTCTCAAAAGTTTGGTGCAGCGCCTTACGACTTGTTTAAATTGGAAACACTGTCAGATGGTTCTGGAATAACTGACAAGTTTAAACTTTCTATCGAAAATATTTCAAAATCTACTTCAAGCACAGATAAGTTTGGAACTTTTGATCTAGTAGTAAGACAATACAGCGATTCGGATGACGAAAAGAAAGTATTAGAAAGCTTTAGAGGGCTTTCTTTGGATCACAGTTCACCTAGATACGTCGGAAGAGTTATTGGTGACAAGAAAATATACTTTAACTTTGATGCTGATGCCGATTCACAAAAAATTGTTGTCGAAGGATCACATGATGTCAGATCACGCTACGCAAGAATCGTTTTGTCAGATGCACTTAAAAATAAAGAAGTACCCGATGAAGCATTACCTATGGGCTTTAGAGGCCCTAGACACTTGCTTACTTCTGGATCTTTGTTGTGCAACGTACCAGTCGACAGTGTTTTAAACATCTCTGATATTCACAAGAGAGTTATTGAACCGCCTATTCCCTACAGAGAGTCAGTCACGCAGGGTACCGATCTTTCAAAAAGAGTTGATACTAGTCTTTACTGGGGTATTCAAACAAATATTAAAAAGTCTCCAGGTGCGCCCAATGCAATATCAGCTTTTGATGATTCGTTTAACACTTACACTAAGTATTTTCCTTCTCATAGAACAGATACTTTAAACTTTTCTGAGGGTGATAATCCAGGTGTGGCAGATGTAGGTGGAACTGTAAGAGACTCAGATCGATTCAATAAAAATAAGTTTACTTTAGAAAATATTCAAGTAAGAACAGGATCATCAGGAACAGCCGACCCTGACCAGTGGTTAAGCGCTTCATACGTTAGAAGTGGTATTATTGCAATTAATGATGCAAATAAAACACGCGGTCTTTCAATGAGCGACTTGGATGTAGTTGCAAATAGAAAATTCTTAAAATTTACTATTCCTTTCCAAGGCGGATTTGATGGCGTAAACATCTTTAACAAAGATCAGCGAGATCTTTCTAACAACTCTGTGAAGAGAGAAATTGATGATGAGCTAAATCAAGGAGGCACATCTGGCCCAACAGTAGGTGCCTATAGAAAGGCAATAGATATAATGGGGTCTACATCAGATGTAGATATTCAGTTACTATCTATTCCTGGAATTAGACATGAGTCTGTGGTTGATTATGCAATTTCAACTGTTGAAAATAGATTTGATGCAATGTTAGTAACCGACATTGAAGAAAGAGATCAGTTTAATACAGTTATTACATCTTCAGCACAGTCACCACACGTAAACAATACTGTTACGGCATTTAAGAATAGAGTCTTAGACACATCTTTTGCCGCCGCTTACTTCCCAGACGTCACTATGCAAGATCCAGATACGGGTGGTTTAGTAACTGTTCCTCCTTCTGTTGTTACAATTGGTGCATACTCACTTAATGACAGAGTTGGTCATCCTTGGTTTGCACCAGCTGGGTTTACAAGAGGTGTACTTAACAGTGTCGAAGTTCCTAATGTTCTTTTAAATAGAACTAACTTAGATGATCTTTACGATGCTGACATCAATCCGCTTGCTCAATTTCCTGGAAAGCCTCTATCAATCTGGGGTCAGAAAACATTAATGGCAAACTCTTCAGCTCTTGATAGAGTCAATGTTAGAAGACTTCTAATTGACATACGTAGAAAAGTTAGAAATGTTGCAAATACTCTGCTCTTTGAGCCCAATAGAACAGAAACTCTTGAAAGATTCTCTAACTTGGTTAATCCAATTCTACAGTCAGTACAGGACGGGCAAGGCGTTGATAGGTACAAGGTAATAATTGACACTACAACAACTACGCAAGCAGACGTTGAAAACAACACAATTAGAGGTAAAATTTACCTACAACCCACCAGATCTATTGAGTTTGTTGCACTTGACTTTGTTGTCACAAATGCTGGAACAACTATCTAGAAAATACTATATATTAATAACAGGAGATTTTAAATGGCAGAGACTCTATCAGTCACAGATATGCTTCCCAATAAGTTTGAGCCTAAAAGACAGTATCGATGGGTTCTTGCTATTGAAGGTATTGACTCATTCTTGGTGACAACAGCAAACAGACCTAGTGTTACTATTAGTGACAAAAAAATAGATTACATTAACAGCTACAGAAGAGTAGCTGGCAAGCTTGAGTTTGGTGATCTTTCTATTAAATTACATGACCCAATTGCTCCATCAGGTGCCCAACAGATGATGGAATGGATTAGAACACATTACGAGTCTGTTTCAGGAAGAGCAGGCTACGCTGACTTTTACAAGAGAGATATTCAGTTAAAAATGTTAGATCCGATCGGTACTGTTGTTGAACTTTGGGACATAAAAGGTGCATTTTTAACATCTGTCAACTTTAATAGTTTAGACTATGGTGCAGATGATATCATGATGATAGATGCAACTATCAAGTTTGATAACTGTGTCTTGCAATTCTAATTTATTTTAAGTTTTACTCAAAAATCAAACAGTCGTATATTTAATGCGACTGTTTTTTAATGGAGTAAGAATGTCTAATCATGAAGTCACGCCGAGCCTAAGCGGTGTAATGCGTCAAAATGTTATGAAAGAAGAGTTTGGCTGGGAAGTACCTATAGAATCAATACCTCTTCCTTCAAAAGGTGCAATTTATCATCCAGACTCACTTCTTTACAATAGAGAAGTTTTAAAAATTAAGTCAATGACCGCTAGAGAAGAAGATATATTAGCTTCTCCTGCATTTCACAAAGAAGGTACGTCTCTTTCTCATCTTATTCAGTCTTGCTTAATTGAGAAAGGTGTAGATGCAGAAGACATGATTATGGGTGATCGGACTGCTTTAATGGTAGGTATAAGAGTAACAGGTTACGGGCCTGAATATCATGTTTCTTCAAACTGCCAACAGTGCGGTACAAAAAATAATTTTACAGTTGACTTATCAACTCTTCCTATCAAAAGATTACAGATAGAACCGACTTCTCCTGGCCTAAATCAGTTTGAATTTACTTTGCCTGTTACAAAAAAGAAAGTTGTATTTAAGTATAATACTGCTAGAGAAGAAAGAGAAAGAAAAGCGGCCTCTACTAGTCTTCAAAGAGTAACTGGGGTATCTTCTACAAATAGTATTACTTCTTTCTTAGAAAACTCAATTATTTCTATTGAAGGCATTTCCGATAGAGCTAAAATTAAACACTTTGTTTTAAATATGCCTGCTTTTGATTCTAAAGCTCTTAGAAAGTATATTGTTGATAATGAGCCGGGCATGGATATGAGTTGCAAGTTTGTATGTAAAAATTGTAGTTCTTTAAATGAAACAACCATGCCTATGACATCAGAGTTTTTTTGGCCCGCTACATAACTGGAGAGAAGCATTTTTAGAAGAATGCTTTTTGCTCCAGATGCATCTGGGTATGAGTTACACAGAATTGCAAAGGCTGCCAGTTAGATACAGACACTGGTACGTTAAACGCTTGTCAAAGCATTTTGAAAAGAAAAACGAAGCTGCAAAATCTTCTGTTGAGAAAAAATCAAATAATCAAGACTTATCCTTTTCCAGAATTGAAGAAATTCTAAAGAAAAAGATGGAATGACATAATTATTTGTAGGGAGTAAAAATGTCTGACATTGATTTAACACAGCTGACTGAAGCTATTCAAAATGCAATTACAAGTGGTTTCAATAGAGTTGCTGCAGAAATTAATGCAGGAGGTGGTCTCGGCGGAGGCTCCGGTGCCGGTGGCACCGGCGGTGGCGGCCCGCCCGGAGGCGGTGGCGGAGCTGCAACTCCGACTAGTCCACAAGCAAATGCGCAAGCAGCTGCTTTACCGGAAGTACCTGATGCTAGTGATCCTGAGGTTACTGGTATTGGTGAGACAATAGCGACAGGCGTTGTTAATGGTGCAGCTAAAGTATTAAAAGTAGCAGATATTATTTTCGAAGATGCAATTAAAAAACAACAAAGTTTTGGTTTTGCTCAAACTGCTAATTTAATAAGAGACTTTGGTCCACAAATTAGACAAGTTACGCAAGAAGCCTTTAACGCTGGCGATTTTTCTGCTATGTTCAACGAAGGTGAAAAAGCGGCCGCGGCTTCTGTTAGGTCCATGTTGAATTATGCTGCAGAGCTTCACCAGTACGAAGGATTAGACTTAGACGAAATAGCAAGAGCAAGAAGAGATATTATAGAAGGGTTTGGAGACGCTAACGTTAATTTGCTTCAACAGCATAATGCTGCTATGGTAAAAGAATCAATTAGGTTTTCAAATGCAATGAATATATCTGCATCTGAAACTGCTGATTTGATTGCAGTCTCATTTGCAGAAACAGGAGAGGCTTCTGGCGATATTTTAACAGAAATTACAAATCAAGCATCAACTGTGGGTAATGCTGTAGGAGTTCCTGTTAAAGTCATGGCGCAGGGAATTAAAGAAGTTAAAAAAGACATGGACACCTTTACCGATATGACTGTAGAAGGTGCTGCAAGAATGATTGCAAGCTTGAGTCAGTTAGGTATGTCTATCGGTACTTTTAAAAATCTAATGCAACCATTTAGAGACTTCGACTCAGCAGCAACTAAAATGGGTGATCTTTCGGCGATGTTTGGCGTTCAAATGGATGCCATGGAAATGATGTATCTCGCCAACGAAGATGAAGAACAATTCTTGCATAAAATGAGAGAACAACTTCTCGACCAAGGGCTTGATGTTGAAAGTATGTCAAAAACCAGACAGCGTGCCTTAGCTGATCAGCTAGGTATGGGTGTTAGAGAAATGAAAATGTTTATGGCTACAGGTCAGCAGTTTGCTGACCAGTCTGATCTTCAAGCAGCTTCTCAAGAAGGTGCAACTAGAACTCAAGCAGAAGCCATGGAAACATTAAATAGCAGCATGATTATAGCAACAAGAAGCTTAGAAGACATGCAAGCAGCTTCTCAAAATTTAGTAGCTGCTTTTTCCGGGCCTTCTCTTATTAATCATACTGAAAATTTAGGTTCTTTGCAAAATAAAATGCTTGAAGCCACTACAAATACTACCGGTCTTTCTAGAGCTGTTGTTGAACACCAGCAAAAATTAAATGAAATGATGGCGTCTTCATCAGAATTTATTGGTCAAATTGCAGAAGGAGGTATCGATTCTCTAGAAGGTACTAATGAAAAGCTCTTAACAGCAGCTGAAGAAGGAATTGCAGGAATGACTGAGATGTATGGAAACATTGGCCCTCTTTCGGCTCAATCTGCTGATGCAAGTATTCAAAATAGTGATATAATGGCTCAATCTTGGCCAAAAGCATTTTGGCACATTGCGAGGTCTTTTGCAGATACATCTGTTCCGGGCGGCGCGGAGATGAAAGTTTTTTATGAAAACTCTATTAAAAGCTGGGGAGAAATATTTTCAACTTCAGTTTCATCTGCGATAGAAGACATAAACAATTCTGCAAGCTTCGAAGAAATGGTTTTGAAATTCAAAGAAGCATCAGCAGAAATAAAAGATATTTCTCAAAATATTGACACTTCAATAAGTGCAGTTTCTTCTGGTAATTTTGAAATTGCAAATCAAGGGTCAGTTACGGTAGAAATAGAAGCAAATAATTTAGCAAGTAATCTAACAGAAGCTGTCAAAGAAGCTTTTTCGGAATTGGAAAAAGACCCGGTCGCTGTTAATGTGTCCGTAGATATTGACGCTATTAAAAGTGATCTAATAGAAACAATTAAAGAAGGCTTTAAAGACATTGAATATAGTTTTGATATGTCCATCGATAGGCAAAAGTTAGCAACTATTATAGCAGAGTCAGTTGTGTCTGGCGGAAGAACCTTTCAAATGAGAGGCGAATAAATGAGTAAAAATAGTTTTGTAGATGAAATAGTTATTCAAAAAAATATAATTGTTAAAAACTTAACAGAAGACGAAAAAAAAGAAGTTGATATTTATTTAGATGAAATTTTAAAAGAAATATCGGATGGAATTAAACTTCTTGAAAAATTAAGACTTAATGATGAAAAAAGAAAAAATATTGCTGGTGCTTTTAAATCAGAAATTGAGGAACAAAAATGGCTAGAGAAACTCTCAAAGACTTTTTACGATCGAGCGAATATCCAAGACCCAACGAAAATCCAGAAGGAATGATTCAATATTCTCTGCAAGACCCTAGTAATCCTGAGAGTGATCTAGATATTGATTCCCATACGGGAGCGCCACTATTAGATTTAGAAAACGAAGGATCAGAGAAAGGGCTTGTAGGAAATTTTTTACAATATACATCAAGGCAAGCTGGTAATTTTTATGAATTTAAAAAAGGTAATCAAGAAACTTATGCAGGCAATAGAGGCGAAGATTTACAAGATCAAGATAAATTTTTAGCAGAACCTCCTTTTGTTCCTCAAGGAACAGCAGAAGATTCTTTGATGGAGCAATACAGTAATAGTAGATATTTTGACAATCCTACGACATTAGAAGATGATTTACCTACCAAGATCATTAATAAAGTTTCAGGAGAAGTTCCTATTTTTGCTGGTTTGCGAGGAAGAAATTCTAATGAACTTCTTGGAGGTGTAAAAAATAATAATGACTATCTAGTAGGGCATACTGTTAGAGCTCTTAAAAGAAATAGCAGATTTAATATGGATGAAATCTATCCTGATCCTGATTTGGAAATAGATGAAAATCGTTTTGGTTTTGTTAAAGAAAATTTAGAATTTGATTCTTCTTTGGAGGCATTAAAAAATGCAGGTGCTTCTCAGCTCTTAAAAGCATCTGGGTATATGAAAACCATAGACCCTTCTAACCCAAATGCTGTTTTAATACAAGAGATTTCTATATTAGACGAAAACATTGGTCCTGCAAATGAATCAAAAGTTAATATGCCTAGCAACGTAGAGGGTCTAGAAGTTCCTAAGATTAGTGCCGAAGCTTTGTTAGGTATGAATGCTACGGGTGTTCCAAAAGACGGTGAAAAATCAGTTCGCGCAGGCACAGGAGTAGAAATACCATACGAAGAAGGATCTTCAAATTCTAGTTCTTTTGGTGTCATTTACAATCAAGCAATAAAATTTGAAGATGTGACACCAACACACAAAATTAAAACTGCGCTTCGTATGATTACACTATACACGCTAATTAAATCTCTTTACAAAGAAATTATTGAAGAATTAGTCAAAGAAGACATTGAAATTATTAAAGATGATTTAAAAAAAATTGCTGCATCTCCAAATACAACAAAAGCAGGAAAGCTTGCCTTGGGCTTGTGTAGAAAGTCTAAGAAGTTTACTGCAAATAATTATTTGTTTGAAAACTTTTTAACTCCAACAGATTTTTCCTATGAGGAATGCTTTAATCGAGGAATAAAGGTTATTTTTGGAAAAGAAACAGATGCAACAGAAAAAGTGTCAAATAATATAAATAGTGTCTATAATTCTCCGGGTTTTTGGCTTGCAATATCAAACTCAGCAATAAAGAAAACTTTTAGATTTAAAAATGCCTTTGAAAGTTTAGATACCGCTTCTTCTGGGCAAGGACAAAAAGAAGCAATTAGATCAATTATCAAAGAGTTTGGAAACGTGGCAAAGATTGCCAATATTATTGCAATTATTGGTGAAAAAAGTCTTCATCACACAAACGGATCTACAGATGATAATGATATTACAAAAAAAGTTGCTAATGTTAGAGACGTTGATCAGCTAGACAATATTCCAGGCAATAGAGTTGGCAAAAGCAGAAGAAAAAAAGATTCTGATGGCGCTGGTGAAATAGGGAGCGAAACTACACTTTTTTGGGAACAAAGTGCAGTCCCTTCTGCATACTTGCTTCCGTTAAATATAGTTAGGGCTGCATCTGATCTTAACAATACTTATTCTAGAGTTAACCCGGCAAGAGGAATGCTTGGAAGTAGAATGGTAAGAAACACTTATACCGGCTTAAGTACCGACGGGTCTGGCGCAAGAATTCCAAATAGTGTTGTTAAAATTTTAGAAGACAGGTTGGACGCTGAGTATGTGCCTTTTTATATTCAAGATCTTAGAACAAATGAAATTGTTTCTTTTCATGCATTTTTAACTCAACTTACAGACTCTATACAACCTCAATTTAATCAAACGCAAGGCTACGGTAGAATCGATCCTGTTCAAACATATCAGTCAACAACGCGCTCCATTCAAGTAGGATTTACACTTTATTCTACTAATAGAGAAGATTTTGATGAAATGTGGTATAAGATTAATAAATTTGTGACTTTAATGTATCCTCAATGGACACAGGGTTCAATTGTTGAAACTGGAGAGGCAGATGAATCTCCTGGATTTGGATTTAATCAAGAATTTAAAGGCTCAAGATTTGTTCAGCCCTTTACTCAAACTGTGGGTGCAACGCCTGTCGTTAGACTAAGAGTGGGTGATGTTATTAAATCTAATTATTCAAGATTTGCACTAGCAAGAACTTTTGGCATAGGTGATCAAGGAGTCAAAGCTAATCCTATGGGAGAAAGCACAAATCTTCTTTCTTTTGGTTCAGAATTTATGCGCACATGGAGAGACATTGGTTTAACTGTGTTTGGTGCCCTCGCCGGGTCGCCGCAAGATTTGTTAAATTCTTTAGCAGGTGCAGGTGCTGATGCTGTTGATAACTTATTGTTAAAGGCAGGAATAAATGCTGCTGCTGATGCAGGTGCTGCGCTTTTAGCAGAAATCCTCATTAATGGATTTGCAAGCCCACTAGCTGTAACAGAAACTATTAGAAAACTAAAAGATCCTAATATTTCAGATGGAGCTGGGCGAACTAGCGGAATATCAGGAATTACTTATGTGTATATTAACCCTAACATGATAGACGGGTATCAGTCTGAAGAGGGTGAAAGATTTTATACTTCAAAAAGAGTTTTAGGTGTCGTTCAAAAAGAAGCAAAAGATGAATTAGGCAATAAAAAAATATACAAAGTAAAAGTTTTTGATCCTACTAATGAAAGCATAAATAAAAAAATACTTTTAGTAAGACATGAAGACATATGGAATGATCCTACAGAAACTTTTAGCAAGTCTGTACTAGGTATCGCTTATTTGGTAGCTGGATTAGACGCTGTTGGCTTAACTGACTCTTTACTAGGCGCAGTTTCTAAAAAAGGCGGTTTGGGAGGCATAGCGACAGATCTTGGTGCTGAAGTTGCTTCTTTGCTTTTAGAAAACCCAGAGTCTACTTTTATGAGGCCAGAAGTCAACCCATTTACAAGAGCGTTTCACTCTACAAGAGGAAGAGGTCTGGCAGGTGTTGTCAAAGGCGTCACCTTTAACTGGTTAGAAGACTTTCCTTGGGAAACTGATCATAATGCCAGAGCACCTATAGGCTGCAATATTACATTTTCTTTTGATGTCATTCATGACCTTCCGCCTGGTCTGGATCATACAGGATACAATAGAGCACCACTATATAATGTTGGTGAAGTTATGCGAAATGTTGCAGGCGATGTTTATGATGATAGATTTTCTAGATCAGAAAGAAAATTTAGAGAAGGCGGCAAGTCTGTCGTAACACCTGGAAAAGTTATCACAAAGTCAGGTAAAAAATAAAGGAGTCTAACCCATGGCCATGTCAAGATATTTAAATGTATTTGGACCTTCAAAAGGTACAAAGTCTATGAGTTTAATCAATACGACTATAAGAAAAGGTGTTCAGCAAGGAGTTATTAGTACACAAGAGATAATTCTAGAAGAAAATAGAAGACTAGATCAGCTTTCTGGTCAATATTACGGAACAGGATCATACTGGTGGGTTATTGCAGCAGCAAGCGGAATTGGTTGGGGTTTGCAAGTTCCTGCAGGTACTATTATTTCAGTTCCTACAGATATTAATCAAATCTTGAGTTTAGTAGTATGAGTTCTAAAACAGAAAATGTAGACGTTGCTTTTCAAATGATCAATGAAGCAGTAGAAGAATATGACAATTTTTTGTTAGGAATTCCAGAAGGAAACATCTATCAAAGAATAATGGATTTAAAAATAACAGGTTCATTAAATGATGAAGATGATAAAGAAGCAAGAAAAGTCATGTCAAAAATACTTGATAGAACAAATGGAGGGTTGTCGCTTAATAATATTGGTGTTGAAAAAAGCACGATTTTCGGCGAAAATTCAGCAGGAACGTCTGAGTCTGTTATTAGTATTGTTCATGGAGATCATAAATTTGGTATCTCGCAAGAACACTATGAGTCAGGTCCCGACAATGGTGGTATTTACGATGCATACAGAAATGATGAAATGAAATCAGTACTGGCGTATGTGGATCCTATTCAATTTAAGTCCAGAACAATTACTCCCAAAATAATACCGACGGGTTCAGAAAATACTACAAACAATCCTGACCCTAGACAGGTAACAGGCACAGAGCTTGCTGAGGGCACATCTAATCTTACACAGGTTCCACCAGCTGGTTTAAATAGCCTGTTAGGCACCGCAGCAGGCACAGAAGGATTTAATAAGACTCAAAACCCTTCTTTTGGTGCAGTTATAGTTAGGGATCCTATTTTTGGGTTTAATTCTAGAAATGCTAATCACATGCCTGTCTTTTTAGGAGCTGTTACTCCTTTAGAAATGTCTAGATGCACGCCCTATTTAGATATCAAAGTAATTACAAAAAAAAGAAGCCCGAATAGCTTTAGTAAACTAGGGATTCATAATTTTCTTAGATACGAAAAACCTGTACGAGATACTGAGGGATTCTCGTTATTCGAAGACTCAGTACCTGCTGGGGGAGAATTCAAAGAAGTTATTGATGGCCATTTTGATTTTATGAATGTCTTTACATCACCTCAAACAATGGTAAATCCAGATATTAATAAAAATAAAAGATCTTCCCTAGGCGCAATTACTGGGGGTGATACTAGAAGGCCTGATTATGATTTGGAAACTGTAAGAGATCCATTTCAACCTTTTATGACCCTTCTGTCTTTTAATGCTTCAATTACGGGCATCGGTCACGGACTTTTAGCTACCAAAAAAGCTTCACTCAAGATTAAGCTTCATGACAAATCAAGAATGAAAGATTTGTCTGCGCTTTTATCACCTAATGAATTTTCTGGAACTAAATTTATTATTGAGCATGGGTGGAGTCATCCTGATGGTGCTGTTGATTCAAGCAACACAATAGGGAAATACTTGAACGCACTAAGAGATTTGAGTGTGTATCAGCTGGTTAATGCAAATTATTCTTTTGGAAACGATAACTCAGTTGACATTACTCTTAATTTAGTTTGTTCAGGATTTCAACAGCTAAAAACAATTTCAGCTGCGGGTGGAATATATACAAACTTAGATACTGTTGTTGATGAAATTCAAGAAGACATTGAAGAAGCTTTTAAAGATGAGAGTCTACAAGAAGTTCTAGGTATTACATCTAGCAATAACGAAAGAGGTAAAAAAATAAAAGAAATTAGAGGTCAACTGAGAATAAATACAAGTGATCTAAATAGTAATTCAACTTTAGTAAAATTTGAAGATTTGCAAAAACTTAAAGAAGGGCTTGAAGAACTCGCCGGCGGAGGTTCTGATAAAGAAAAAATCTTTGACGCACTTATAAGGCTAATTTACGGAATCGATGAAGGTGATTCAGGTACAACTACAGAAATTAAAAATGCAATAAGTTCGGGTCTCGATAAGTTGTTAAATGTTATTAAAGCGAGTTTAGATAGCAAAAAAGCCAACGCCGGAGATATTATTTATGCGAAATTTAGATCTCTTCCTTTAGGAATTGATCCTTTTAGAGCACAAACTGTTAGATCATTTTATGAAACTGCTTTAGAAGGAAATTCTTCGCCAAAGAAAAAAGTTCATGAAGTTCCTTTAATTGGAATAACAAAAAAGTATGGAGAAAAAGCTGTAGACGATCATGTGTCTTTGGGTAAAATTATTTCTTCTTTTATAGGGTATCCAATGTCAACTTGCGGCCTATATGATGAAGTTCAACTCGTTTTTTATCCTGTTAATAACCAATCAGCAGCAGCTAGAAAACATACCACTGCAAGCTTTCCAATTAATTTAAAAGATTTAGAAAAAGAATTACATAAAAGAACCATGGCGGGTGAACAGTCTTTTAGAAATCTAAGTGTTCATGCGTTTTTTGCAATTCTAGAAAGAATTGTGTCAAAGCAAACAGCAACTGCTTACGATTTGTTTCCAGAAGATGCAGAAGGAAATACAGAAATAAGCAAATTACAAGCTTTTAGAGAAAAGTCTAGAGAAGAAAAGTATACAGAAGCTTCTGGAGCAGATGGGTTTAACGCAAGTGAAATCGAAGCACAGACAGCAGCTGAAGCTGAAGAAGTTGGATCTGCTATAACTGCTGACGCACTTAAAGACTTGCAAAAGTCTAAGGTTATTGAAGCATATCAAGAATTTTTATCAAAAGAAGTCCAGCAATTTAGAGACGAGCGCCTTAAAGAATTATATGATAAAGAAGAAGAATATTTTCCAGGTTATTTTATAGACAAAGAAAAGTTTTCACTCGTAAACTTGTCAATGTTTTTTGAAACTTTTTCTCCTAAAAATAAAAATGAAGGTGGTGCTGAAAGTGCTTTAGAGAAATTTTTAGATATAGTCGGTGCTTTTGAACCAGGAAAAAGAAGAAACACAGTTGATAATGGAAAAGATGTTACAAAAACAATATTGAGAATACACATTTATGACGAAAATTCAAACATGGGTCCAGATGTTAGTTTATACGGTGCCAACGCTGTCAACATGAGCAAAACTGCAATTGCAAACGAATCTAATTTAGGAAATAGAGCTTTTATAAAAAGCTTAATGATGAAAAGACAACCTACTATTATTCACGGAGCTAGCTCTGGTGTTGTAAATAGTATAACAGTTTCTTCAAATACTTCTGGACAACTTTCAAACATTCTTATGGTGGAAGCTTATGGTCAATCATTAAATGCCTCTAGCGATACTGGAGGAGAACCTGAAAGTTTTGATGAAGTTGTCATGCTTCCGACGACTATTAATTTAGAAATGATGGGTTTTCCTATGTTGGCAAGAGGACAGCAAATTTTTATTGATTTTGGAACACAAACGAGCTTAGATAACCTTTATACTGTAAAGACCGTTGATCATGAAATACAAGCAGGATCCTATAAAACTTCTGCTATTTTAGTTGCAGCTAACCAAATGATTTTGTCTTCATTCAGAAATAGATTGCAGAGTCTGATTGATAAAGCAATATCTGGTGATGAACCGAGTACTAATTAAAAATTATTGATTGTAAAATATAAAATAATAAATCAATAATAAGAGCATGATTAAGCAATATAAAAGACTAAGTATTAATAAACTGAGTGTTGATAGAGCGTTTGATTGTCAGTCTATTAATAAGATTATTAGTATCAATGGCGAAGGTGTAAATACTTCTATAGAAAAAATTAATCAAATTAGAAGAATTTCTAATTTAGAAAATATTTTAAACTTATTTGAATACAATCACAAGCTATGCAGTATTTTAAATATTAAACATGGTGATATTGTAAATTGGATCCAACTAACAGGAATAGATAATTGTAAAATCTATACAAAAAATCTATTAAAAGAGTTAAGATTTTCAAATCAATTAATAACAACTTATCACTCAGATATTCTTCCAAAAAGAATTAGTCTTTATAAAGATCTGACATCAGTACTAGATAGTAAAGGAAATGTATTAGAAATACCCGAGTACAGTCATGCAAGTGTATCAGGAAGAACCACTATTTTGAATGGTTATAATTTTCTAACTTCTACAAAAGAATTTAGAAAAAGTTGCACTTCTATAAACTCAGACTACTTAGTAAGCATTGATTTTAAAGCATGTGAACCAAATCTCTATCTGAGAGCAATCGGTAAAAAAATAAAAAATTCAGATGTTTACAATCACCTAATGAATGAGTTAAATATAAAAGTTGATAATAGAGCACAGCTAAAAAGAGGAATACTTTCAGTTTTGTACGGAGCATCAGACGACACAGCAAAAAGAATACTTGGAGGAAATAAAACAACTTTAGAAAATATTAAGCAATTTTTTGAAATAGAAGAAAAAACAAAAGCACTTCAAAAAGAGTTTGATGAGCAGGGTTTTATATTTAATATGTATGGGAGACCAATATTTTCAGATAAAAGCATTTTAAATAAATGGATTCAATCTTCAGCAGTTGATTTTTGTAGTCTAGCTTTTCTAGACTTTTCTAAAAAGCATAATCTTAGTGTTGCTTATCTTGTTCATGACGATATGGTAGTTAATTGCAGCAAAAAAGAATACGAAAAAATTAAAAATGTAAAAGATCTACAAGAAGAAAATACTAAAATATCTCTGCCAGTAGAAATTACCACTTTATCAGCATAGTTATACTGTGAAAAAAGATAGACTAAAAGAGTATTTTGGAACTCAACGACCTTCTTTTGCCGGAGGCCCAGGAGCTGGCAGTAATTTCTATAGTGGAAGAGACTTAGGTACGCACACTAAGGGAAGTTTGGGTACAAGAGGCGCTGATTCTAATTTCTCTAGGAGGATGCAAGCTTTGGTACCTAATGATAATTATGATCTTTTAGAAGAAGAAGAAGATGAATTAATTGATGAAGATTTTGTAGTTGAAAACTCTATATATTCTCTAGAAAAAACACTTGAAATGGTAAGAGAATGGGTAGAAGGACCAGACGGTGTTTTAGATCCCGAAGAAGGTGATATAGAAGAAATATCTTCTGATTTAGTTTCATTAACCAAGACAGAAGAGTCTTTGAAAGATTTAGCACTCGATGTTGTTCTAGATTCTAGAGGCACCGGAAGTCTTATGCAAACTATTTTTAGCGGAGCTAAAAATAAAACTCCAGGAGTTGGCGAAATAGTTTCGCTATACGCTTTTTTTAAGGCTTATTTAAAAGTTTCTAAAAATGCTGACATGCTTAGAAAAATAAGTGACGAATTAGACAAAGTATTAGAAAAAACGCCTATAGGAGAAATGGTTGCTCAAAAACAAAAATTCATTCAGCGATTTACAAGCGGAATAAAAGAAGTAGAAAAGCTACAAAGTTCTACATATGAAGCCATAGGAGAAATGGTAGAACACGTTATTAAAATTATCCCAACAGAATATTTAGCAGCCGGAGGCGGAGGAGTTGCTACTGCTCCAGCTGGTCCTGGAGCGGCAGCAGGTGCTACTGCAGGTTACGTGATAGGAAAACAACTTGAAGGCATGACAGCTAGCGGAATAGGTGAATTAATAGAAGAATTTGTACAAACTTTTATTGAATCACAAGAAGTTTCAGATTCTAAATCATTTACCGAATGGCTGACAAAAAATAATAATCCTAACTCCCTTGGGTTGAGAATTTTGATATTTATTACTGACATGTTTACTTTTCCTGGTTCAAGAATGCTTGAATGGGTCCCGGGAATAGGAAATATAATTACAATAAATAGAGTTCTAGAAGGTCTTTTGAAAGGAGCCAAAGTTCAAAATATCTTGGTAAAAAAGATAACTCAGCTTAAAAATCCAGAGCTAGTATTTGATGATGCTGACTTGGAAATGAGCGATAATTCAGAGCTTCCAGATGGTTCTAGTTCATTGTCTAATGCAGGCACATTCTTAAGAAAGCTTTTTGTTTCTAAGCCTGGTGATACTGCCTTGTTTGCAGAAAGTCTAAATAATAGATCTTTGGCTTATCTAATAGAAGAAAAAGATTCTGTCTTAGATGAAGATTTAGAAGAAGAAATAGCAGAGATAGAAGAGTTCTCTGGTGCCGGCGCTGTTGCTATTGGAGCACTTCCTCTTGGTAGGTCTACAAAAGGCCCAGGAAGACAGCATAGTAGCAATAGTGGAGGAAATTCTTTTCCTTATAGTAGAAAAAATAGAAAAGTTTTCAATAGATATAGTAAGAAAACTTTTGGAGGGTCGGATGAATAGGGGTGAAATATCTTTACTTAAAGAAGCTTTGGTTTTAAACGGAGTTTTAAAAACAGAAAGCGGTAAATTAGACGAAGCTTCTTTCAAGAGGCTTTTGAAAGAAGCAGAAGAAATTGAAAAGAAAGCAGAAGAAATCGAAGCTCAGTCTGATGGTGCTATTAGTAAAAGAGATGGTGTTGCACTAGTCACAGCAATCTATGGCGGGCTCGGCACTTTTGCAGGTCCAATTAGACCGTTAGCTTGGGCAATCGATGCAACTTTGGCAATTAAATTTATTTACGATGCAACACAAGCAATTAACGCAATTTCAGCACTAAATGAAGTAATAGAAGATATTACAGGAAAAGATGCTTTATCTCCGCTAAACCAAATATTGCCTTTCGGTATGGGGCCGGTATCTTCTGATTTGTTAAGTCAAGAAGATATACAAACAATTAGAAACTCAGATCCAGCCAAAAAAGAAAAAGCAAAACAGTATGCAATTTCAGCTTTTCAATATCTTAGAAGAGCAATAGTTTCTGGATTAGGAATGATTCCAGACATATCACAGACCGGGGTCGGCGACGCAGCGCTAGCTGGAATATCTGTAGCCATAGCAATGTCTAAGTCATTTACTCCCGCAATGATAGGAATTGTCAAAGCTACTGCGAATATTTCTAGACAATTTAAAACTTTGCACAAGTATGCACAAGCTGATACAGTTGTAGGAAGATCACTTAGGCTTCTTTTAAACGTTAGAGGCCATTACAACTTAGGAATGGTTATGGTTGCTCTTGATATTCTCGAGCCAGGCGCAGGAGATAAGCTTAGACAATATGTAGATCCTGCAGGAGCTTCTAGAGATGAAACTGAAAGAGAAGTTGTAGATGCTATTAGAAAAAGAGAAAAAGAAAAAATGGATAGTGATGAAGCGGGGATATCTCACAGAAAGAGAAGAAGAGATATCGACGCAGAGCTTGAAAAAGAAAGACAAGCTTACAGACAAGGTGCATATTCATCGCCTGATATAATTGATGTAACACCTGTTGATGACCAGCGAGTAATGCAAGAGACTGCAAATGCTGCTATTGAAAGATGGCAAGTACTTTCAGGGATTAAATAAGTTTTAATTAATTTTGTAAACATAATAGCTCTTTGCGTATAATGCTTAAGCAATTAAACATTGCAACTTACAAATTGCACATTATATAAAGGAGTTAAAAATGGCAGTTGATTTTGAGGCGATTAGAGCAAAGCTAGCCCGCTTGAGCGGAGCAAACACCAACCGTAACATCACCTGGAAGCCTACTGAGGGAGAAGAACATACTGTTCGTCTTATTTCTTTTCCAGACAATGATGGTCAACCTTTTAAAGAAATTCAGTGGTACTATAACATTCCTGGAGCACGTGGCCTCGTAGCACCTTTCCAGTTTGGCAAAAAGGATCCTGTTCAGGAGTTAATTACTAAGCTTCGTGAAGAAGGTTCAAAAGAGTCCTATGAAATGGCTAAAAAGCTTTATCCTTCTATGCGCACCTACGCTGCTGTTGTAGTGCGCGGTCAGGAAGATGAAGGTGTAAAGATTTGGTCTTTTGGAAAGACTGTTTACCAGAAGCTTCTTTCTATCATGCTTGATGAAGACTATGGTGACATTACTGATCCTCTTGAGGGTCGTGATATCAAGGTTGTCTGTACCAAGCCGCCTGGCAAAAAGTACGCTATGACTGATGTTATGCCTCGAGGAAAGGCTACTAAGCTTTCTACAAATAGTAAGCAATCAAAAGAGTGGCTTGGAAACATTCCAAACGTAGAAGATCTTTACACACTCAAGTCTTACGACGAACTTTCTGGCATTCTTGAGCGATGGATCAACGGTGATGAAGAAACAGTTTCAAGTGAAGGAACTGAACACCCAACGTCTTCTGCTACTACTAAGACTGAAACTAGTAAAAGCAGTGGAAACTATGATAGTCTAGACGATGCTTTTGCAGACTTGATGGACTAAGTTTCTTTCTAACCGATATATTTGGCGAGCAATTTCTTGCTCGCCATTTTTGTGTAAATGTACTCCAATCGGAGTAGTATTACTAAGAAAGGAGAAAATATGAAAAATGACGATTTTACTCGCGACCTAATTAAGTCACTAAACAAAGAGCAAGGCTCTCGCGTTGCATACAATCTTTCAGAAGATGAAAGTCCTACTCATGTAAAACGATGGGTTAGCACAGGTTCAAGGATGCTTGACTGGATTTGCGCAAATAGAAAAAACGGAGGTTTACCAGAAGGTAGAATTGTAGAAATTTTTGGCCCACCGAGTATTGGTAAATCACATATTGCTACACAAATTGCTAGATCAACTCAAAAAATGGGAGGAATTGTTGTATATATTGATACCGAAAATGCAACATCTGTAGAAAATCTCCAGATGTTGGGTGTTGATGTTTCTAAGCGTTTTGTATACGTTGATACACATTGTACTGAAGAAGTTCTTTCAATTGCAGAAAAAACCATCTTAAAAGCAAAAGCACTTGACAAAGACGTTCCTGTAACTGTTATTTGGGATTCTGTTGCAGCTTCGTCTCCCAAAGCAGAATTATTAGGAGATTATGATAAAGAAAGCATTGGTTTGCAAGCAAGAGCTATAAGTAAAGGCATGAGAAAGATTACAGGTGTTATTGGTCAAACCAACAGCTTGTTTGTAATTCTCAATCAGATTAGAACAAAAGTAGGAGTTATGTATGGAGATCCTGATACTACACCCGGCGGTAAGGCAATCCCTTTTCACTCATCTATACGAATCAAATTGGGTGCAGGACAACAAATCAAAGACGGGGATGATGTCATCGGTATTCAAGTTTGGGCGAAGACTGTTAAGAATAAAGTAGCACCCCCGTTCAGAAAGTCTCATTTTCAAATTCACTTCGGTAAAGGAATCGTTGAACATGAAGAGCTCTTTGATCTTCTAAGAAAACACTGTGCAAGCAATGATGTTATTCACGAAAATTTTATGTATAAGGTCTCTGGTACGGGTGGTTGGAAAGAAATAAGTATTGTTGATACCAGAACTGGTGAAGTCGTTGCAGATAAAAAATTTAGAAAAGCAGCATTTAATGAACTTCTTGAAGATGAAGAATGGTCAGAAGCAATTGATATTCTAACAGAAGCAGCAATGGAAAAGAAGCTAGGGTCTATCGATGGTGTAGATATCGACTCTGAGTCATACGAGGAAGTCCAAGCCTTAGCCCAAGAATTAGAAATGGATCTAGATGTAGATGTATAAAAATAGAGTCATACTTGTAGACGGTTTA
>Ga0099849_1000407_pt1 | contig 19918 bp, 11 predicted proteins | sample CB_VirMetaG_4_FD_78177 | JGI IMG/M metagenome (GOLD analysis project Ga0099849, IMG submission 78177) | Freshwater to marine saline gradient viral communities from Chesapeake Bay - CB_1508_1M Viral MetaG | ecosystem: Environmental > Aquatic > Marine > Coastal | place: USA: Chesapeake Bay... | reverse complement strand
TAGAGCTCCATTACCATCAGTGGTAAGAATATGACCATTTGATCCATCACTTCCAGGCATTGTATAGGTCACAATACCAGAAAGACTGTCAGGAGCCTTTAATGTTATAAAAGATGTACCATTGTTGGTTCCTTCAACAAGATTCACACCACTTCCAGTAGTCGTAGTGTTGTTGGTCCAGAATCTTGCAGAACCTACAATTTTATTTGTTGCTGTTTCTGATGTAAGACCTACGTAAAGATCAAAACTATCTGTTGTGAAACCTGGTTCACCCGCCCTCAATCCAGGGAGATCGACAAGAAGGCCTCTTTTTAGTTGAATAACAGGTGCAGCCATTCTCTTATTTTGTTTGACATATAATCTTATTTATTAAAAACTTCCACCATCATATGATACAACAACGATTTTATCTCTATCGACAGTTTGTTCAACCTTTGTTACAAACTCATCCGATATATTTTCATCTGCAGATGATCTTTGTAGTACGAGATCTGAAGTAATATTTCTAAATTTGAAATCACCTACACTATTGTCATAAGTTAGTAATGACTTATCATCAGCATTATTTGGAGAAACATCAAATAGACTTGACATTCTTACAGGCATTAGAATGAACCTCCGTCAATATCTTCGGCAGCAATAGTTCCCAAATTCAATTCGGTTTCAAGTTGTCTAACAAACTCATCTGGCAAATCATCATCTTCGACAGTTCTTTCTAAGATTTGATCTGCATCTACGAGTTCAAATTTTTTGGTTGTAGAGTTATATGTGACAAAATAACCGTCAACGTTTTCATCCAAACCACCAAAATCAGTATCACCCATCTCAGAAATTGAAGATGGTTGTCTTAATGATCTGACACTTGGTTTTTCTTGTGTTGATCTGTTAATCCTTGATCCAGAAGATGCTTTTCTGATTACAGTCATCTTTTTAGGTAGTAATACCAGCTGTCACTAAGGCCATTCCTTCAACCATTCTTGATACAGCACCAGATGAAGATGTCAATACAACATCATAGTAATATCTTCCAGGTTTTAAATTGACTGTTTTACCGGCAGTCATTGCAATAGAAACTTCACCAGTAGAACCAGTTACACTTACAGAAAAAGACTCATAAGAAGTGGATTCTGGAAATTTTTTTATTTTTGAAGTTCCAACATAACCAGAAAGATTGGAAGCCGTACCATTTGTTTCAGTTGATGTAAAAACTTCACTGAAATCAGCTCCCTGAGGAATAACAATATTTACAGCAGGAGTGGCAGCCATTGTTTATCTTTTTAAGTATTTATGTCTTTACTGACATTCTTAAGCATTTTTTGTAAATCGGCAGTTGATCCAACAAATAATGCGTTATTTACTGTAGTTGGTCCTTTCGATTCTTTTTCCTCACTAACATCTTTCAGTTTTTTCTGAAGATCCATCAACTTATCTGTTGCATCAGAAACATTTTTAATTAATTGTCCAGCAACTTCATATGCGCGAGGCATCTCACTCTCTTGAGCAAGTTCTAGGATACCATTAATTGCTTCTTGTCCCTTTTCAATGATCGAATAAAGATTACCCCTTGTATATTCGTAATCCTTTTTAATGTCCTCACTACTTGATCTGACTTTTTCGATTTTACTCTCGATATCACTTTTTTGTACCTCCACTTCAACTTTTGTTGGTTGAACATCAAATGTTTCATTCAGTTTATCATACTTATCCATAAGATCCTCAGAAAACATTGCCATCAAACCCAAAATCATCTCCAACTTGAATCATGTTGTTATCAGTCTGGTTGATATTGTATACTTTGGAGCCAAGTACATGATTTTGAATTGGTGTTTTGTCTTGTGCTCTTCTTACAGTCAACTTATTACCTGTGACTGCTTCAACATACATCTCTTCCTGACCAATGTAAATATATGTTCCTTTGGTGATAGTGGTTCCATCATCAACCTCAATAACATTTTCAACCATATCAACATTTTCAGCCAAGAGTGTGGCAACTACACCATCATAGTCTTTAATTGCTCTTGGTGTGACTTGATATGTAAGATCTCTTTCGTAAGAATTTGACTTGCTTCCAGCAATATAACCAACAGTAACCTTTTTGATGATATCTCCAGAAACATCTTTGAGAGGACCGTATACAAATGTTTTTGCTGTAAACGATAATGTGTATATTAGTGCTCTTCTGGTATCAAAATTACCCTCATATTCATCTGTCATTGAGATGTTATCGAGAGATATAGCTACATTTTGAACCTCTTCATAATCACCCAAAAACTTGATTGGAATGGTGTATGATGGTTGAAAATATGGAACGATTTGTTCAATAATTTGAAGCATATCATCATTCAACTTTGTGTAAATTGACAAAGTAAATGACAAATTATAAGGAACTGGTAAATAAGCCTTTTTCTCAGAAGTACCGTCTTCTTTGGTAACGACCATCTGTTGAGTTTGAGTTGACTTTCTAGACGGATCATACCTCATGTCCACCAACTCAAATGACATTCTTGGAAGTGTTATTTGAGTTGGGTGATTAAGATCTGGATTTTGTTCAAGTCTTGCCAAAAACTTTTGTGTTGGTCCATAAGCAAGAGGAACTTTGATAACACTAAAAGTATTATCACTTTCATCCTTCTTTTTTATTTGAATTCCATTGAACAAAGAACCAAATCCGATAATTACAGATCTGAAGATCTCGTTATAAAAATATTCAAACATTATTCTGAGAACACTATATACTTACTATTTAACTAAGTTTGTATTATGGCATTCCAAATGGATTGGTTGTGCTGAAATCTATAATTTGATCTGCTTCTGTTTCAATATTATCATTATCGGCAAATGGTGTTACTAAATCATCTGTATCTAAAGAACTAATTATGAATTTAGCACCAGATTCTGATCCAACAATAGACTCACCTTCTACAAAAGATCCACTAACAATAGATATCTCTAATTTATTTGTTACAGCATTCCATTCCTTTACTCTTGCTGTTACACCTGATGTTTGACCAGTTACAATTTCATTAAATGTGTATGATCCTGTACCGATACCTGTTTCGGACAGTGTTTTAGGTGGATCAATAGTAATTATTGGTTCAGTATCAAATCCATCTCCACCATCAAGAATATAAATTCCTGTAACAATACCCGCACTACTGATAGTTGATATTGCAACAGCATCTTCAGTTGGAGAAGGATATTCTGAATCCCATGTATATTGATTAGAATCGAAACTAAATGTTGTATTATCAAATGTTGGGTAGTAACCTGCCGATTTTCCAACAGAAACATTTGGAGCTTCAGTATATCCACTACCACCACTAGTAATGGTTATTTCTTGAATTGATCCATTTTGGCTTATTCCTGTTGTTGCTGCAAAACCAGAACCTCCACCACCACTAACAGTAATCCATGGTGCAACAGTATATCCACATCCTGCATTTGTTAGTAAAATTGCAGGTATTCTTCCTGCTTTACCAGTACAATTTGGATATTCGAATGACAATGAAGCAATACCAACTGCAGTAGTGCCATTAGATGGTGCAGAAGAGAATCCTACAATAGGTACTCTATCATAGTTTCTACCCATATTTGATAGGTATATTCGTTTAACAGCACCAGACTTACAAATACTTGCAGTAGCTGTTGCTGTAGTACCAGATCCTACTAATGTTAATGTTTGTATATAACCAATTTGTGCAATTTCGTCATCGATATCATCTACACCAGTATCAATGACCTCATCTTCGTATCTAAAGAGTTCACATCTCAACTCATAGACATATGTTTTTCTGAGTTGGTAGAATGGTTGTTCGTGCTCAACGAATTTAATTTCGAATAACCTATCACCAAGAGGAAAATAGATCAAATCTCCTTCTTTTGGTCTTGATGAAAGTTCTATATTTGGAAGATTTTCCGTTAATGGTGAAATATAATTTTCAAATCTTTCTTTTGATATGATTAATTGTAAATCATCTCTATTTTCAATACCAAATTTGGATAATATGGTTCCTTGACCACCATATCCCTCATAATTATCTACATATGCCTCAATTGGATATGCATTTTGGAAGTTTGATTGAATTACTTCCTTTATAACAGTATTTTTTGTTGCATATTTTCTTGGAAGATAATATACCTCAACACCATACATCCTCAACTGTTCATTGATGAGGTCTTGAACTAAGTTTTGTTCAGAGTTTGAACCATTAAGGAAGAATGGATTTAGCATATGACATTAACCTATAAGATCCAAAGGTGGAATTTCATATGTACTCTGCATTTGTTCCATAATCTTATCAAGATCGGCTTGAGCATCATCATAAATTTGTCTACCATTAAATTCTATTCCACCTGGTAGTTTTACACCTTGGAACTTAATTAAATTTTGACCCCATTGCTTTTTGATAAGAGCAGTTAGGTATTTTTTCAAGAATGAATCATTCCAAACTCTAGAATAATCGTTTGGATCCATTGCTCTCCAACAATCAATAATCAAAAATTCACCTGCTCTTAATTGATCCCAATCAACATCAAGATACATACGATCTTGTCTTTGATTAAATCTAATCTGTTTATGGGTATTCAACAAGAAGTTCATAGTCTCAAGATAGGTCATAGCCATTGAGTATGATAAAAGATCAGTACTTCCCCAATAATAAACATCATTCAAGAAGAGTTGATATTTAAAACTAAACATGTTAGATGAACTCACAGACTGAGCATCATCATATTGAAAGACTTTATTAATTCCAATAATGGAAGGTGGTACTTGAATATAGTTACTATTCTCATAAAAACTGAAAGTTGTTGCAGTTCCTACGATATTTGTTGTTGCTGTTGTAGTTGCAATACCAGTAGTACCTGATTCATTTTGAGATGCTCCAGGAGGTCTAGCTCTTCCTCTATCAATATCAGCTTGAGTGACTTGATATTTTAGATAAACCTGTGCGACACCATCAAAATGTCTTTCGTTAAAGAACTGTAAAGCATCATCAACCAAATCTTGAATTTGTTCGTCAGCAACATTGACTTCCAATACGGGAGCACCCAATTGCCTCAAACAATAATCAATCAGTCCTTGTCTAGAAGTGGGCTGAGCCATTTATATGGATTTTGTCTATTATGACTATTTATGTTTTGGGATTTAATATATTTGTGATGTTGTGCAACATGGATTTTATGTCTGTAACATCATTTTTCAATCCAATAACTTCATTTTGAATTGAATCAATTCGTTCTTTTTCACTATTCAATTTTTCTCTTTGTTTCATGTATGATTGAAATTCAAGATAGTTTTTATTTACAATGGCACCAGTTCTGGTATCCCGATAAAGACCATCTTGACCTTCAACTGGAATGTAATGACTCATTTTATGCTAAAGCAATACCTCTAAGGTTTCTAATCAGTGGAACATTTGACTGATCTGTCGATGTTCCAATAATCTTAATTCTAAATGACTTGAATGGAACAGCATCATCAATAGTAAACTTCAATTCCTTATAAAGGTTGACAGAAGGTTCTGGTTGATAAGAATCAACTTTTTGAACCTTAGAATCTGGAGTTCCGTCATTATTTGCAATATTGATGATCGAACCAGAACTATTTACATTCGAATATCCTGGGAAAGGAATGAATATCGTCTCATTTGGTTTTGCATCTTGATTTAAAGCATAGAATACTCTTACATCATTGTAGTTACTAATATAAGCATCAAGAATAACCTGAAGTGAAGTTGCGGGATTTTCCAACACAACATTCTTACTTACATAGAAGAATCTATTTGGATCATCTTGAGTACCATTTACTCTAAAGTCAGTTGCATAATTTGTAACTGGTCGATTAACTCTATTCATAGTGTAGACAACTGAAGCATTATCTAAGTCAACCATTGGGCTGAGTCTTGAATCTGATGAAACGAGACTCATAATCATTGAGAATGATTTTTGACCAGCAAATAATTCACTATCAAGAAGGTTTGATTCATTTACTCTAGATGCAATCATTCTCTGTGAATCAAAGTAATTTTTATCAAACAGTGTTACCTGTTGATAACCCTCATCAACAAATGATTGTTGGGTGCCAGAGATACTAGAAGCAGATATTGTTCTTGCTTGAGTAATAATATTAGTTCCTGTTGGTGTAATTGTAGTGATCTTAGGTGTCATCAATGAGAATGGTAAGTTGTAAGTTGACCTTGCATTTGGTCCTCCAGCAACTTTATCTTCATTAAAGTAGAGTGTAGTATAACCATCAACATTTCCAGGAGCTCTATTAACTCCATTTGTATTCATCAAGATTCTGACATAATAGTAATCTAAACCAATTGGATCAGTAATGTCAGATGAAATAACATTTGCAAGTTGGTGTGAAGTATTGATTCTTCTCAGAGATACACCATTTAATTGATACTTGTAAACAAGTTCACCTGCAGAGTGAGTTTCTGGAGTTGTATTGTCAACACCTCTAGTAATACCAGTCAGTGTTCTACCGTTGATTCCAGAATAACCAATAATTTCATTACCAACTTTGATGTAACCAGTATTTGTATTTCCAACACCAAGATTTTCAAATGTTGCAAAGTTTGTTGCAGCATCATTCAATGTAATAAAGGAAGTTGAATCAAATGGATATTCAACAGCAAGTGATGCTGCTTTAATATCACTCTTAACACCATCAATTACTACTCTATTGACATTAGAGTACATTCCATGATTTCTCTGGAATACTTTAATGTAGGTTCCTGGGTTATCAATGTAAATTGGATTTTGTGGATTTACTCCTCCACCAACACCAAAATTGAGTTCTGTAGAAATACCAGAATTGTTGATATAGAACAGACTATTCAATGTGTCAAAATCACCTTGTACATTGTTGATAACCAGTTCATTATTTCCAAGAATTGTGCTTACTGAAAGTTGAATTCCAGAACCAAGATTTTCACTTCCAACTGAAATTGGAGTCAAAACGTCACCAACAACGTAACCAGTACCACCATTACTAATCGTTGCACCAAGAGCGACTCCTCCAGCAATGGTTATATCAGCTGTAGCATTGATACCTGACCCTGTGATCGATGTTAACGCGACTCCAGTATATGTAAAGTGACCAGCAGAAGGTGTATATCCAACACCTGCATTTGTGATTGAGAGATTGGATGTAGCAGAACCAGCAAATGCAACAAGTGTTCCTGTTGCTGAATTGTTTGCCTGAGATATGGTATTTCCTACAGTCAAACCAGTGTCATTTACAGTTGTTCCCAAACCAACTCTAATCTGTCTCGAATTGATAATCAATCCATTTGGATCAAGTTTTTCGAGAGAAGATGGGAGTGTTGGGTTAAACATCTGGAAAGTACCAGTCTGTTTAAAGTTCGCTCTGTAAATCTCGAATTTCAAGTCTTCATATTGACTTGGAGTCCATGCGGTAGCATTTTGTGACTTGAACAGAGATCCAAGAAGTGGTTGTTCTGTAACCAAAATTTGTCCAGACTCTTGAGAAGCTGTTTGAATATCAGCTTCTCCCATTCTACTAATCCAAACTTTCCACTCTGTTGAGTGTGAAAGAAGAACAATCGCATATTCTGTTTGACCATTCAGATATACTGGTGATTTGAGTGTAACAGTGTATGGTACAGAAGCATCATCACTTACAGTTACATTTTTTGGATCAATATCAATTTCGGAGAATGGTAAGACTTTTGATGTTGGAGTACCAAGACTTACTTCTCTAAGTTGGAAAGTTGCTGGAATAGTTGTATCTTTTGCTTGGAAGTATATGTCAACCTTCGTTACAAATATTCCTGTAGGATCATCAACGAAGAATGTCTGAGCGAGTGGGTCTGTCTGTCCACCAACAACATTATTAGTTATATTAGTTGTATTATTATTGGTTACATTAGTTACATTAGTTACGTTTGTAATGTTTGTAATATTTGTAATCTCTTGTTCAATATTAGTAACAACATCAAAACCACTTTCAATAGAAATTGTATTTGATGTGAAAGTATCACCAATTTGATTTGTTTGACTAAAGTCTTGTACATCTACTGATGCATTTTTCAATGACAATGTTGTCTCTTGAGTTGTATCAACATCTCCTTGTGAATAGAAAGTTCCTTCACCTGCCGTTGTAGTTGTTCCTTCAACCAAACTATTAATGTTACTACTCGTAAGTCTGAATATAGATCTTCCAGTTTCGAATACTGGATTTGAAGTGTTAGAACTATCAGGAACTCTAAATGATCCTATTAAAGTACCAACACCATCTGTCAGTAATCTTACATTTGTCACTCTTGCTTGAGCACCACTAGTATTGCCAACCAGTTTCATACCTGGTGCAATATAACCTCCATATTGTGGGAAATCTTCAGACTGGAGACTAAATGTATCAACGTTTAGAATTGAAGATGATTCAGAATAAACGGAAGGAATTAAGTTGTTTCTATCATATGGATTATTGTCATAAGTATCTGTTGGTGCATTGTATGGTCCATACTTATGATTTGTATTTGCAACTCTCAATGTAATAGCTGCTTCAGAAGCTGAAGAAATTATTTCGGAACCCCCATTGTTCATGGTTCCAGTCACACTTTCTCCAACATTGAAAACGCCATTGATCATTTCAATTTCAATGAGTTTTGGAGTAATAAAATTGTTGACATTGACATCATCAAAGAAACTATAAAGTCTTGTGTATGGTTTAAATCTAGTTGCAGTGAACTGAATATCACGAGATCTCATGAAATGAATGATATCTCTACTTACAACTCTGTCACCAAGTGATTCAGTTTCTATAACTTCGTTGACTGTGTATTGAGAACCAGATCTTTGTTGATCAAGAGATGTAGAGCCACTAGCACTAATGTTATTAACAATGGCATCACTAGCATCAACAATTTGATTTACACCAACATCTGCACCTTGAAGAAGAGCATCTACAAGACCATTGGAAATAACATCGGATGAACCTTGAATAAATTGTTGGTCATTGGACAATGACAAGTCCATATTTACACCAACAGTTTCCCAAGAGTTCCAAATTACTGGGCTAACACCCTGTCTAGTTCCGTCTTCAGATGTAGTAACTTCGGCTTGTAAAGCCTCAGAAATACCCTGGAAAGAACCTTCCATCATAACATTATTGACTTCCATGACATTAACGTCAATCCAGACATCAACATCTGGTTGAAGACTAATATTTCCTTTCCAGAACTGTACCAAGAAAGGAGTTACACTTTCAACTCTTGTTGCATATGGTTGATTGATCCATGTAACATCAGAATAGTCGAGTGATATGACTCTTCCCGATCTCTTAATGTTTGACCCTACTGGATCTGCATATTCTGTATCTTGATTAGCATTGGATGTAGTTCCAACACCAGTAATAGCAGATGTTCCTAATTGTAAATTCAGAGAAGTGGTATAGTGTGATGGTCTCAGAATACCTTTCTTTGTATCAACACTATTTCTTACACCAATCTGTGTATCTTGTGGCTCAAGACTTGTAAAATTGTCTACGAAAACACCAGACTTGAATCTATTCAGACCATTAGAATCTTCTACAAAAAGATTAAGAGTATTTTGTTCTAAGGAGTTGAGAGAAGTGTAATATTCAAGATTTTTGATTCTTTGTTCAAGTTTTGCGATATCAGTCATCTGATATCTCTTGTGTTCTACAAAATTAATTTTTACATCACCAACTTTATAAAGATAAGCTGGTAAGAAAACGTTCGCAATATTCATTGCTCCACTGATACTATCAGGGAGTCTTGGTTGATCGGCGGGTGTACCATATGCGATACTCAAAGTCCCATTCTTATCAATATAAATTCTATCTGCTCTTGGTAGATAGTATTCATATCCAAGAGTCATTGATTCATCTGACGCAATAATGTGTTTTGAACTATGTTGATTTCCATCAACTGTATCTGCAAATGATCTACCATCAAATTCGAATGGTGATCTTGCACCTTCTGTTACAGTATAGTCAACCACTCTTGGTCTAACGTCAATAATATCACTGTTCCTACGTCCATCAACAGTTGAAATTTCTTTACCATAGTCAAATGAGTTATAAGAATTTACAGTAGTAATATCTCCTTCATCTGAAGTTGTATAGTTTGCCGTCTCAAATAAGACTTTTAGTTTTCTTGCAGGTATACCAGCAGATCCTTTTCTTATGATTCTTGAATAATCATAGTATGAACTTTTCTGTCCATTATTGAAAACATAATCCTTTGTGACATTTTTAGATCCAATACTCACACTTGAAGTAACAGCAGAAACATTGGACTGATCGAATGTTACAACTTCATTATTTTTAAATACAACATTATTAAGATAAACAAATGAAACCGAAGTGTCTGTTGTTCTTTCTAAGTAGATTGCCTTTGCACCACTTACCGTCCCTGTAATGGTTTCACCAATAATAAGATCGGTAGTTGTTGAAGTTGCACCATCAATTTGTCCCAAAGTCATATTTGGTGCTAATGGATTAGTAGTATCCTCTGACTCATAAATTCCATAAATTTTGATAACATCTGGTGTATTCAGAGAAATAACCTCATCCTGTACCCTCGTTCCGTAAGGATAGTTACCATATGTTAATCCATCATTGATTGTTGTAGAACCGATACCAGATGATGATTTCGATGATTTATCAATGATTAGACTATTTGAAATAGATTTTACTTTTGTTTTTGAGGTAATATTTGACTTACGAATGGTAGTAATTAGTTTTGAACCACTATCATTGGCACCGAGACCATTAATTTGAAGTTGAGTTGAACCAGAAGTCAAACTGACTTTATCTTGAGTAAGTACTTCTGTAGTGCCATTAGATCTGATTAAAGTATATCTTTCTTCATCAAAAGGTAAAAATACCTCATTATCACCTGCATTAATGACAGCTGTTGAATTATTGGTAATATTTGTAGTATACTGTCTTCTAATAACAAGTTCTGAATCAATCAGATTTACTGATGAAATATTTTTCTTAGGGAATATACTATAAAGTGATTCATTGTTGGAAATATTACCAGAACCACTATTCTTTTGTATTCTAGTACTGATTACCTGTACATTAGAAACACTTTCTGACGTTGGTGGAATTTGACCGTCACAAACACCAGTCACAGTTGTGACACCAGTAATTGTGATATTTGTTCTACCTACTCCAGTAACTCTACCAAAGGAAACAATATCAAAAGATGGTCTAGAGTATCTGATTAAGTTACCCTCAGACACAATTCCAACAAATGAGAAACCAGGATTTACTGGTATCGAAATTTGTGATTCATTTGCAGAAGCACCACTGATCGTAGCATTTCCGATAGTATAAACTGGTGATTGGACTAAATCAGCACTAAATGTTGCACCAGTACCAACAATTCCATAGACCGATTTGATGTCAGAGATCTCAAAATTATCTGAATCTATAACAAATCTAGAATCATTAACTACACCATTAAAAAGCAGTCTCTCCCCCTTGAAGAAATTACCTTTAACACCATAAGCAGTAAGAGCTGTTCCTACGACAGAATTTTTCAAAAATCCTGAAGCACCACTAGATTCTCCTTTGATGTAAACTGGAGTGTTGAGAGTTACTGATTCGTTAAGAGTAATATCAGTAAATGTTTGAACATCAAATAAAGACAAGTCCCAACGATTCAAACTGGGGAATGTCGTATCATATGAACCAGATTCTAGAGCAAAATCATATATTCTTGCTACACCAATTTCTTTTCCAGCAGCAGTTTCTTGATCATCACCTACTCTTTGACTTCTTAAACTTAAGGTATTTGATGTATTGAAACCAATAGTAGCAGATCCATAAACATTATTAACTTCAAATGTTGGACCAAAACCAAAATTTATTGCTTGATTTTTGATTTTTTTGGTTGTTCTTGGTTTGTTGAAGTCTAACAGAGTTGGTGAAATTGTTTCGACTTCATAACCTTTCACATAAGCCTTACCTGGAGATATTTTGTATATTCCTAAATCATCACTAGGAGTATTTCCTTGTTGGGTTGTTTGATCCTTTGTAAAAAGACCTCTATTTCCTTGACCATCATTTAAGCTGTTTTTGACACTTGCAACAAACTCTTTTACATAGTAATTACCAGATTCGTCAAAGGTTCTTCTTGCAAATTCATCACCAAGATAGTTGTATTCTGTAGTTTTGTTGGTGGATCTTAGAACACCATCTTTAACTTCAGAGAGTTGGACAAAATTACTTTCATTATAACTATCGATTCCTTTCTTTGTCAAAATTGCAGATATTTTTAGTCTATCTGCACCAGGTGCTGTAAAATTATTAAATCCTCTAGCATTATCATTGAGAGCTGGATCTAAATCTGAGGAGATAATCTCTTCGATAACATCTAAACCTACTCTATATGATGGAGTAGATCCATATTGATCCAGAATTAGTGTTTGAGAGGCGACATCTACAAAAAATCCTCTCAAAAAGTAAATTCCTTGGTTCAGATAAAATGCAGAACCAACTGCAGCAGCATTAGTTGGAATTGTTGTTGCAAATCCTTCACCAGCAGCAATAAATGTTGTGGCGTATGAAATATTTACATTTGTAATAAGAACTTCACCACTAACAAATGTACTTACTTCTTCATCAGAAGAAGCAGAATTCTCATAGTTCAGATAAAGGGTGTATACTCCTCTTTCCGATTCTTGATCTGTAATATATTTTACAACCTTTGCGGTTACACCAGATGATTGACCAGTGATGGTTGTTCCAACTAACTGATCGAGATAAATTCCAACAGGAACACCAAGAAAATCTGGTTCAATTTGGATGCAATAAAAACTTTTTACATAAGTAAGATCACCTGGGATTACTTTTGCACCTTCCTTGAAGAAATGGTTTCCCATATCTTCAATTTGATTCTGAAGAATTGACTGAAGACCAGTCAGTTCTCTTGCTTGAACAGGATATCCAGGTTTAAATAAAACCTTGTAGTAATTTTGTTGCTCATCAAAATCGTCAAAATAAGGAGCAACGTTTAAGTTAGTTTCCTGTGGCATATCTCTTAGAATTGCAAGATAACTTTAATATCTTCTTTTTGTGAAGAGGATCTAGTAACTGAAGGTCTGTTGTCAACGTATATGATATCACCAGAATATTTTTCCACCTCTGGATTAGAGACACCATTATTAAATTCTTGACCCAGGTAGTAGGTTCTATTATTTATTACGGTAGATACACCTGAGAAAGACTCATCAATGGTCAAAGTATTACCAGATGTTGGTGAAATATTTAAATTACCTCCAGTTGAAGGAGATGCAGTAAATCTTAAAACACTAAATCCATAGACTGGATCTGTGTTTTGTGTTCCATCTGTATTGAACCCCGCCGTTCTTCTATCTTGCCAATATTTTAGAACTCCAGTGGAGGGATCATAGGAAACAACTCTACCAATTGCAGTTGAACCAAGACCAACTGTTTGAGTTACAAATGAGTCTGCAGTAAATGCTGCTTCACTATAACCAGTACCTGTCAATTTCAATGCATATACTGCACTTGCTTTGTCAATTGTGAGATTAGCTGTAGAATCATAAGTCGTAGGATCTTTTACAATTCCTACACGTGCAAACTGGTTTCCAGTAATAAAGTCAGGATTTTGTGTATCGTTCTCAAATCTGGCATAAGAAAGAACGTGATATGCACCAAGTTCTCTATAAATGTCAGCACCATGGCCTCCAGGAGGAGGAATGATTACGTTAAAAATAGGTGCAATAGTGCCTGATGGAACTCCACCACCCTCCAGATCTAGAGTTCCATATGTGTAATTTGATCCACCATTTGAAACTGTTACAGATTCGACCTTTGAGTCGTTATTGATTACAACTGTGGCTTCTGCACCTCTACCATCACCTTTAATTGGAACCCTAGTATATGTTACATTCGCAGTACCAAGACCAACACCACGATTCCTAATAGTAACAATCTTTAGTTGGCCACTTGTACTTGCATTTTCTTTTACAGCACTATATGATGAATTGGTATCCCAATCAGTTGGAACTGCAATATAGTTTGTTGAATCAAATTTGATGATTTGGTTTGGCTTAATAGTGTAAAGATACTTCCAAATGTATCCATCACCACTACTACCAGCCTCTCTTGGCTCTAAATCAGTGAAATTTGGTTCATCGAGAGAAGGACCACCTCTATAACTATTTTCGGGATTTGCATTATTAAAAAGACAAATGTAGACCTTATATTCACTATTCATCACATAGTAATTGGAGTCATAAATGTCATATGCTCCAGATGGAAGTGAAGGATTGTCTCTTGTAATATCATTCCTCCACATATCATATGTGGTTCCAGATTGCCAAGTAATTTTTCTAACAACTTGACTAACATCTCCAGAGTTAATCTTTTTCAGGGCCAACATCGTGTCCCAATAATAGTTTGAATCGTTCAAACTATCTTTAGGTGCTGGAGGATTGGTATTCCAATCTGATTGGAATTCGGGTGCATCTGGTAATCCAATCCATGCATAGTAAGAATTTGTAGAATCTTGAACAGAATCTACAAAATTCTTGGCATTCAATATACGAAGTTGGTCAGTAATTATTGCAGCCATTTTTAGAGGACTTTTTTCCTATTTATTAGAACAATGTGAGACTTGTTGAACCAATTCCAGCAACCGTAAATGTCAGTTGATTGCCCGAGAATGTTATTTGACAAGCAGAAGTAGAAATACCACTTATAAATCCATCTAAGGCTGTCACAATTCCAGTATTTGTTTGCGAACTCGCAGTTATTACACCTAAGGTAGAAATACCAGATACAACTAAAGAATCAGCACTAATATATTGAGTAGTAATTCCAGACGACGAAATAGTTGTAATTCCTGCATTAGTTGTAACGGTAACATTATCACCAGCAGAGATAAGTGTGGTAATACCAGTCAGATTTGATCCATCCGCACCACTTAATGTTGTGACAACTCCAGTAAGATTTGATCCACTACCATAATAGGTTGCTCCAGTTACAACACCGAGAGTTGAGACACCAGTAACAACTAAAGAATCTGTTGATACTGTTTCAGTTGTTGCTAAACCAGTAAGATTTGATCCATCACCATAGTAAGTAGCTCCAGTTACAACACCGAGAGTAGTAACACCAGATTGTACTAAAAGACCACCAAGAATTCTTATTCCACTAGACCTAGTATCAAGTTTTTTACTTCCATTATAATAAAGTTCAACATTGTGATTACTGTCAGTGTTTAGAAGTAGTATTTCAGTAGCACCATCTTCAGATTTAAAATTAACATTGTCACTTAATATATTGAGACTTTCAATATTATCCTTTATAACATTTCCATCTGAGTCATTATGATATATTTCAAATTCACCAGAATTACCTAAAACAATCTTTTCATTATCTGTAATGAGTAAAGAAGAACCCAAACTTACATTACCAGTTAGTGTGGAAATACCACTAACATTTAATGATGATGTGGAACTTCCACTACCACTAATTACTTGATTGCCTACAGAAATAGTTGTTGCATCAATAGTACCTATGTTGATAGATGTACCACTAATACTACTATTGTTCCCCAAATAAATTGTATTACTTGAGCCATCAATAGTCAGACCAGATCCTACTTGCACTAATTCGCCATCACCATTTATTGTGATGGAATCTGTTCCAACAGTCAGTACACCAGTTACTCTTGCACTTCCATCAACATATAATGCTGTAGTTCCAATACCAATGGTTACTGTACCAATACCATTTGATGAACCTAATGTAGAAACACCACTTACAGTTAAGTTAGTTGTGTTTATGGTTGCCGGTGTCGGAGCAGAAACTTGAACAGAACCATAAGAGGTAGAAATACTGACGTTAGTTCCTGCCGATAATTGAGTTACAATTCCGACAAAGAGATCAGAACCATCACCAATTAAATTATAAACCTCCAAAAAATTACTATTAATTTTAATACCACCATCCAATAGTGTATCACCTGTCCCATCATTTGGAGAACTACCAGTATTAATACCTTGATATGACATTTCGGATAGTTTTATCTATATTTTGTTATTTATCTCAACCTGTATAATTGTTAAATTTCAAAGGATTACTTCTTGTGAGAAGTGGTGATGTTGATAATCCACTATATGGATTAGCAGTAAATGATTTTGCACTAACAGGAGATCTATTTAAGAATGTTACTTTACCCCAACTATACTCACCATAGACTCTTTCATTTCTGAATGTATCATCGGTAGTACCAATAGCAGCATTAATTTCAACTCTTACAACCATAGTAACACCCACACCAATATTGGAAAGATCTCTAGAAATTCCATAAACCTTTTCAACCTCATAAATTCCATCAAAATTATTTGTTGATAGACCAATATTGGACTCATTTATAACAAAGAAGTCACCATCAACAATTTGTGACATTGTAACAGCTGTTCCAGCAATTACTGGATCTCTCAAGAAAGAATTTTCTGGGATGTAAAGTTCCAATGTTGCTAATTGACTTGCGGATTGTGCATAACCAACAACATAACCTTGATCGCCAAAGTAGGAACTAATCGCAACAACTTCTCTTGTGATTGATGGTGTTTCGACCAAGATTTGTGGAGGAGTTGTATAGCCAATTCCCGTAGTTCCAACACTAATCGATGAAACTTGGTCACCCACAACAGTTGCTGTCGCAGTTGCTCTACCAAATGTGGTAGCAGTTCCAGGATATGCAATACTGACTGTTGGATTTGTCAAATTGGAGTAACCAGATCCACCATTAAGAACAGAAATTGATGCAATTGAACCATCGGCTCCAACAGTTGCACTAACTGAAGCTCCAACATTCTCTGATTGGTCAGTAATCACTACTTCAAATTGATAGTCAAGAAGAGCAGTTTCATTTTCAGAATCAAATAGAGGTCTAATAGTATCAAAATATGCACTAGTACTATTAACACCAATATTAGAAATCAAGAATGCTGCAGGATAAATTGATGGTTCATATTCAATTCTATCTTTTGTAATGAATGATCCATCAATGACCAGATCATTGGTTTGTTTACACCATTCAATAGGTCTGACAAGAGTTTCGTCCGTTTTAATACCAGGACCACTGTAAGGAACTGTTGTTACCGTATCTAATGTTGTAATACCAGTAACGACCCTTTGATTTTCCATAAAGGAAAGATTTTGACCACCTGAAGCATTATTTTTTAACTGAAGAGTATCACCAATTTTAACTGTTTCAAGAATATCATTGAATACAACATCAACTTCTGGTGTTCCTTTATAGAAGATAATCTTGGAACTATCACCTGCCTTAGGTGGTTCGGTAAACTCAATTACACTACCACCACCAAATTTGTAAGATTCTCTTGGAATCTGTAAAACATCATTAATGAAGACTAATAGACCCATCTCTAAGTCAATTAGAGAACCAGGTGAGGTGATAATTGATGCAATCTCACCAGCAATTGTGAGTGTGAATTTGGTTCTTTCACCATTAAATTGATCATCTAATTTATCAAATACATCCAATTCACCAATAGTCCAACCATTGAATGAATCAACATACACATCTTCGACTGTAAGTTGGAATTCACTGAATGTCTTAGAGGTATCTGTTGGTATTCCTGTAGTTCCACCAATTGAAACAGTCAGAATCTCACCAGAACCATAAGAGTATCCAGCAGGTGTATTGAGTTCAAAATTGATAACACTTGACCCTTGGCCAACTGTAATATCAACTTTAGCACCAGTACCCTGACCGACGACAGAATCTGAACTATATGAAAGAGGGATATTACTATATGGAAGAGGTGCGTCAATTACGACAACAGGAGGATTATTTACATCAAGATTCGAACTAAAGTTCGTTAATGCAATACCTGTGACATGACCATCGGTAATTGTTGCAACACCGATTCTTTCAATTGTTGCAATACCGACAGTAGAAGTTATAATTCCAACGTTGACTGTTTGAATACCAGCTCTATATCCAGAACCACTATTACCAATTGAAATTGATGTAATTGTTCCAGCAACAGATACAAAAACTGATGCACCTGCAGAAACAGTAGGTTGGTAACCAAAACCTTGTGAAGATGCCACTGAGACAATAGTACCACCTCTAGGTCTAGTCGTTTTGTTTGGATCACTTGGAGAAGAAGTGTACTGACCGAGATATCTAATACTGGAAATACCACCACTTTCAAATAAAGTAATGTCTCCAGTTGTAGCTTGAGCACCTTGAGGTTCTTGAAGGATATTAGTATTGAGGATTATCGCTTGGTTTGTGGCAAATCCAACTACATTGTTTCCTCCACTAGTCAAAGTAAACTCATTACTTACACCATTAAATTGACTTTGAATATTGTCAAAGGTGTAATTGTCCTCATAAGTATGATTGGTAGAATTAATAATTCCACTTCTCATAAATGTTCTACCTTGGAAAGTGGAATTCGTTGTTACACCAACCCAATCTATTTCATCTGGGCCTGCAGTGGTAGTTCCAATTGGTGTTTGACCATAAGGAGCTGAAGCAAAGTGAATTGTACTGTCAATGATATTGTAATTTCCACCAAGTTTCTTGATAGTGTTACCAATTCCGTGTGACTCAATCTCAGTTCCCATTTGAGCTCTAAGAACTTTAAATTCATTTGTTGCACCAACACCAATATTTTGGATCAACATTATTTCATTATCAATCTGAATAAGATCATTTGACTTGAATGAAGTTATACCAGTAACATTGAATGATGGTTCAAAAACAACATTTGAACTGAGTTCTGTCTCAATACTCACTTCTGTAATTGGTGCCTGAATCATATTATCAATCGCAATCAAAGCTTTTGCATTTTGATTTGTTGCGGTAATCTTATGATTAGTTCCAATACCAACAGAATAAAGATCTAGAGCAACTGGATTCGTTAGAAGTGCATCTGTTGCACTTTGAGCAAATCCAACAGATGATTCACTATATTTGATAATATAAAGTTCTGCTGGAAGTTTATCAGTAGAGATACCAGAGATTGTAGTCGTAGCAATACCAATTGCATTGGTACTATCGACATTCGAATTTTCGTAAGAGTATACTACTTTTTCACCAGTTACAAAATAATGATCTGGTAAAGATACTCTATTATCTGTCAGGTTTACGATTGACGAATTATTTCCTTCGAATATTCTTTCAAAAATAAAATCACCGTTGTGTTTCAAATTGAATGCAGTATTCTTATCAAATTCTGTTCCAGTATAACTTCCTCTATTTGACCAGAGAACAGTATTATTGAGGTCTATCGACGAAATGCCAACAATGTTATTGAAGTTCTTTTGTCCAATACCAAAAGCTCTTACTTCAATGTTGGTACTTGCGATTGGTGTATATGTTATGTTTAATGTACTGCCTGTAGAGGTGACACCAACAGTACCAAGACCAGTCGTACCAGTATTAACTCTAGCAAATTCAACGTAATTTTCTTCAAAGATATTGTCGAGTGAAGCAAATTCAAAAAGTTCAAACTCATTGTTATCACTGTCTTCAACACAAACGATTAAGTATTCGGAAGTGAATGGATCAGTGTAAGATGCAATAACATTGGCTGTTGGAGAACCAGATGATGGTATTGATGTACTATAAGATGAAAGATTCGTTACCAACATATTGGTTGTCGAAACTCCCGTAGAACCAGAAGTACTAATTGCAACTACATTTGTATTACCTGTAACTGCTGTACCAACTGTTGGAATAAGATCAACCTTAAGTTGACCACCATCTAAGTATGCATGATATGTACCAAAACCAGAAATACCAGCCAAACCTGAATTATTAGTAATGTCACCATATTGTAAAACGGATACACTTGTACCATCATGAACGACATTTAATTCATTTCCAAAGTA
>Ga0099849_1000404_pt1 | contig 19947 bp, 37 predicted proteins | sample CB_VirMetaG_4_FD_78177 | JGI IMG/M metagenome (GOLD analysis project Ga0099849, IMG submission 78177) | Freshwater to marine saline gradient viral communities from Chesapeake Bay - CB_1508_1M Viral MetaG | ecosystem: Environmental > Aquatic > Marine > Coastal | place: USA: Chesapeake Bay... | reverse complement strand
GAGGGTAAGTGGCTAGCTGCATTTATTAGCTGTTTGCTAATGATGGTGCAGGGTGACATTACAGCCGTAGACGTACCGCACTGGATCAAGGCTGCAAAGACAGCCACGTCTGCTTCTGTGATCTTTGCTGTAATGGTGTTTATCCCTAGAGTCAAAGACTTTGCCAACGAAAGGCTAGGCGGTGCGTTGTCATTTGGTGGCGGGGTATTCGTCAGTGACCTTTGGATCCATCCTACGCACTTCGGTATTCCAACGGCTGAGGCGTTAACTACAGCAATAATGAGTGCAGTGCTGGCTTACATTGCTCACGACTATTTAGTCAAACAGTAAAGTGCGATGTTTGCGGTTATAATAATTACAAGATATTTTGATTGTATGCGCTAAAACGTATCCAGGAACAGGAAAAAATGGTCTGTGACGCCTTTAGAGGAAAAATTGCTAGATACCGTAATGCTTTCATGTTTAATTTCCGCCATTTTTATTCCGTTTTTGCTTCTCGGGTTGATTGTATTAGGGCAGACATAAAGCTGCGGATAGCAATTGCAAAAACGCATTTGAAGCATACTTGGCACGAGCTGTGGAGATAGTTGTGGATCAATCTATGGTCAACGTGCTCATAACTGTGGCGGCGGGCGGCTATGCGTTTATTTTAAAAAGCATGTGGGACAGCGTAAAGACGCTAGACCATGACGTCAGTAAGTTAGAGGTTTCAGTCGCGGGTGAGTATTTAAAGCGAGAAGAGTGGAAAAGCGATATGCAGAGGCTCTTTGACAAGCTCGAGATTATTGACGAAAAGCTAGATAACAAAGTAGACAAGCCGTGATCGATCTACTGATCGGCCCTATCTCGGGACTCTTAGACAAATTTATTCCAGACGCTGACGAGCGTAATCGGCTTGCTCACGAAATTGCCACAATGTCAGAAAGGCATCGTCATGAAGCAAACAAAGCGCAAATGGAGATTAACAAAACAGAAGCGGCCCATCGCAGCCTTTTTGTCGCAGGTTGGCGACCGGCTCTTGGGTGGACGTTTTGCCTGGGGATTGCAGGAAACTATATCGTTATCCCTATGGCTAATTTTGTTTTGGCTTTATCTAATAATGATATTGTAGTGCCATTAATAGACTTAGAGACCATGATGCCCGTGTTGATTGGTATGCTTGGCCTCGGTGGTATGCGCACGTTTGAAAAGGCCAAGGGCGTACAGCGCGAAAAATGAGCTATTTTTCTGAGGCTGAGCTGGCCTGTCAGCATTGTGGCGAATACTTTTTTGACGAGGACGTGTTAAAAAAACTCAACGCCATTCGTCGAGAATTTGGCCCAATGCCGATTACCAGCGGCTACCGATGTCCGCAGCACCCCATAGAAGCCGCCAAAACGCGCCTGGGCGCACATACGACTGGCAAGGCGGTAGACGTAGGGGTAGACCGCGATCGCGCGTATAGGCTCTTAGAAGTGGCTCTAGCGCATGGCTGCCCTAGAGTCGGCGTCAATCAGCGCGGAGAAGGTCGATTTATTCACCTTGACTGGGATTACGAGCGCCCTTACCCGACTGTCTGGTCATATTAAAAAAATAACAAAACCGTTTTATCTGACTCAATAGTGTGTTTTACTCCCTGGTGTTCCATGTGGAACGCTTAGGGGAGTAAGCAGCAACATGTCACGCAAAAGTTTTGCAATCAAGGTTAGGTCAATTGGTCCGGTTGCCGAAGATATAGAAACCTATCTCGGCGCGGACGTTGACGACGTGCAACCCAATGGCGCGTATCAGCATATTTTATTGCTGGTTCCTAGAGATCAGATCAATGCTAGCTATACGATAGAAAAGCATGTCGAGCACTTTGAGATGCACGGCGCGCCTTTTTACGTCGATGAGTTTGAGATGAAGGTTCACAGTTGTTACTGGTCCGGCAACGGTCACATTCACAACATTATTAACGCAGAGGAGCTTTGCTGGGAGATAGAAAATTATGACAGTTAAAAAGTTTAGGGAAATTCCGCTGTTAGAGACCGCAGAGTTGCAAGAAACGATAAAAGATTTGCGCAAGTCGCTAGATCTTTTGCAGGGGAAGCATTACGCTGACGATGAGCGGTTCCCAGAAAAAGAAGAATGGGAGCCGACCGACTACGAAAGCGTCACACACGGTCATTAATCAAAACTCAAGGGGAGTTTTATGAGTTTGTATAAAGAGCTGTCAAAGCTAGACGTCTCGGAGTACACCGAGGACAAAGGGAAATTTACATATCTCAGCTGGGCATACGCCGTGCAGGAGCTTTTGAAGCGCGTTCCTGACGCCGAATGGGATCATCCTGATCCTACGGTTTTCGCGGACGGCTCGATGATGGTTTACTGTCATCTGACCTGTAACGGCATAACCCGTCGCGCATATTTGCCGGTTACTAATCACCAAAATAATGCGATTGTTAACCCTGATTGCTTTGCAATAAATACGGCTATGCAACGCTGTCTCGCAAAGGCAATAGCATTGCACGGCCTTGGCCTTTATATCTATGCAGGCGAAGATCTTCCAACGGTCACTGATTACGACATGGCTAACGAGAAGATTGACCAAGGCGACCCGCTGAAGTTCCAAGAATGGGTCGAAAGTCTGTCAGAGGAACAAGTCAGCCGAGTTTATGGTGACGCGCCTAACGGTCACAAGGTCAAGTTCAAGGCTAAGTTTGACGACGAGCTGAGAAAAGCAGAGGCGATCATTGCTGATTACCACACTCAGCTCACTGGCGTTATTGAAAGGAGGGACGCAGAAGGCTTTGCCCAGTTATGGGACGAAATGACCGCAAGCGTCAAAGGCAAGATGAACGCGCGTTTGAACGGGTTCGAGAAGGAAACAGCTAAAGAGCTAATGGCTCAATTAGGAGGTGTAAATTGAAAGTAGTTAAGCGAATAGTTGCGGCCTGCAGTTATACGAATAAGGCAGGCGAGGAAAAGACCAACTGGGTCGAAATGGGCGCGATGTGGAAAACGGACGAGGGTAAATTCCGCATCAACATAAATGCTGTGCCGACGGTTAACTGGGACGGCTGGTGCACGTTGCAAGACCCGCGAGAACCGCAAGAGGCGAAGCCGGTAAAGCAGGAAAAGCCGATGCAGGAGGTGTTGGAAGATGACATCCCGTTTTAACGTAGGCCGCAGTCTGCGCAAGGTCCAGGCAGATAAGCGCGTAACTAATAAGACTTTGGCAGATAAAATTGGCGTCAATCCTGTGCAGGTGGCAAGATGGCGCTCAAGCGAGGATTTGAAGCTCAGCAGGGTGGCGCAGCTAGCGTCGCACTTTGAAATGAGCATTGATGACTTTTTGCGGGTAGGACAATAAAAAACCCCGCCTTGCGGCGGGGCCATACTTTTGGGAGTTACCATGAGTGCCGGAAGGGGAGTTCCAGCACCCATTCAAGATATCACATTAGGTGGCCTGCAGGCCACTACTCCTCAGAATATGCTGGGCGTTAGGCCGAGGAACCGAAGAACCTCGGAGCGGAGTTGACCCTCTCTATTAAGCGCCTCCCAGTGCCGAGTGCTGGTAACGGGAATAGACGTCAAGATTCGATACAGCATATATAGCGCGTCATTGTTAGCATTATTAATTAAGTTACATTGGTGACTTAAAAAGGGATGTATTCTTAGGAGGAAGCATGAAAACCAGACACGACGAAATGCGCGAGCAAGTAAAGGCTTATCACAAAAAGCACCCCGAGGTTTGGCAGCTGTTTTGTGACTTTACGTTGCAAATGATTCGCAGGGGCTACAAGCATTATTCAGCGAAGGCTGTATTTGAGCGCATACGCTGGGAGAAAGACGCAGGCGGCGATGGGATAACGCAGTTTAAAGTAGGCAATAATCACCCTGCGTTCTACGCTCGGGCGTTTATGAACAAATACCCGCAGCATAAGGGGTTTTTTAGGCTCAGAGAGCAGACAAGTCATAAGCGACCGGCTAATCACCGAGAAGAGTATTTTCCGAGTGTATTCGACGGGCTAAGTAAGCTAACGGTGATCAAATGATTTTGAACAACGGAGAGCAGTGGCAGCCGACCGACGAAGATGTATTAGCCTGGCAGCAGGCTTACAAAAACATCGACGTTTTCCAAGAGCTAGACGCTATGAGTTGCTGGTGCGAAGCCAATCCGAGCAAGCGCAAAACACCGAGAGGGATAAAGCGATTTGTTAACGCCTGGCTTAATAAAGCGGATAAAAGAGGCGGCAGTCCGCCTGAGTATCGGTCGCAGAAAAAAGCCACACTGCGCGACTGGGATACGATTGACGAAATCACACATGATTTTATGAACAGTGAATCGTTTAGGCAAAAAATGCTGAGCGAGCACGGGCGTTATATGTCATACAACGGAGAGCGCGTTTATGCAAAATAACGGCGAGGGCTGGTGGATACGCGATGAGCAGTCGCGAAAGGCGCTTATTAAGTATATCGAGGACAATAAACATCGCGATGTTTGTTTTAAGGTCGTACAGCCTACGCGCACAAGTCAGCAAAATAAGGGAATCCACGCATTTTGTGGTGAGGTTGCAAAACAAATGGAGGCGCGCGGTCTCGACATGAAAACTGTGCTGAAAGATGGCGTGCCAATATCGCCTACTAAAGAGCTGATTAAGGAATACATGTGGAAGCCAATACAAAAAGCGCTTACTGGTAAAGAATCGACGACCGCTATAAACAAAAAACAAGTCAATGAGGTTTACGAGTATCTCTCGAGGCTTTTAGCCGAGAAGTACGACATTAACGTAAGATTTGGAAAGTAGGTTAAAATTCGGGCTGGTGACAGCGTTTGGGGGCAAGCGTGACACACCCGCTACTTCAGTATGCTACCACTGAGCGACAAGAAAAATGCGTTCGGCTGGTAGAAATCGATGGTCTGTCTCAACGAAAAGCAGCTGAAAAACTAGGGCTAACCCGCTCTGCCGTTCGTGACCATCTTGCCGCCGTCAAAGATAAAGCGGCTCGCCAAGGTTTTTCTCCTGAGCATGGCTGGACCGAAACCGTACCAGACGGCTTTTATGTAGAAGGCGTCTCTACCTTTAAGGACGGCCAATGGGTAAAAGCCAGGGCTGACAAGCAGCGGCAGTTCGAAATGCTCGTCGAGCGGATTGAGGCTGCAAACGAGCATCTTCCTAGGTATAAACCGCAGGCTGCTGTCAAAACGACCAACGAAAACCTTTTGTCATTGCTGACGATTACTGACTTTCATCTAGGCATGTACGCCTATGAAGCTGAAACAGGCGATGACTGGGATGTCGCAATAGCTCGGGACGTGTTTTTATCGTCCGTAAAGCAAATGATCGACGCAGCACCTCGGTCAGAGGTTGGCATGTTTTGTCAGCTAGGCGACTTTTTGCACTGGGACGGCATTTTAAGTGTAACGCCGCAGTCAGGACACATTCTCGACGCAGACACGCGCTACGGCAAGCTGGTAGACCTTTCCATGTCTGTAATGACGGAGGCCGTCAAAATGATGCTCAAGCGTTTTGGCGAGGTCATTGTTGTATCGGCGGAAGGCAATCACGACATCGCGGGCAGCATTTGGCTGCGCAAGCATTTGGCGCACATGTTCGGCGATGAGCCTAGGCTCACAGTAATAGACAACGATTTTCCGTACTACGCCTATTTACACGGCGAAACGATGCTCGGCTTTCATCACGGGCACAAAATGAGAATGCCGCAACTGCACAAGCTATTCGCTAGCGAGCCGCGATTCAGAGAAATGTGGGGCCAGGCTAACTACACCTATATACACACCGGCCACTATCATCACGAAAGAGTCGTGGAAGATGGCGGCGCTATTGCAGAGCAACATCCAACACTGGCAGGCCGCGATGCGTATGCAGCGAGAGGCGGCTGGGTTTCTAAGCGCGGCGCTAAAGTTATAACCTATGACAAGGTTGACGGAGAGGTGTCGCGCATAACAGTGAGGCCGCGAAATGTTACTAATAGCTGCTGAGCTACCTGACGACGCCGGAGTTGTCGTTTTTTTGACGTCAACTATAGGCGGCTGTATCACAGATAAATTTAATAAAAAAAATACAATTGTTTACACTGACACGTTTACGGAAGGCATTACCATCAATATGGAGCTTGACGACTTTGCCGCCTGCTGGCAAAACGCCCTGGCTTTAGAGGATTTTCAGATTGAGTTTATTCCAGAAGAAGTGCCCGACGTGCAGCATTGACTTGTTCCCGCTGTTTTTGGAAGAGATTGGGGGCAGGCTACATGGCTGGGTTTGTCTGAGATGCAATTACTTTGACAAGGCTATAGGCCGCGAACGAAAGTTTACAAGAGAGCACGCAAACGATGGCAGTGAAGCGCGACCAGGCTGACATTTGGTTCAGCAAATGCGTAAGGGCTAGAGATGGTCAATGTTTATACACGGGACAGCAGACGGCGCTAGAGTGCGCTCACATAGTGGGCAGGCGCAATAAGGCTGTCCGGTGGGATATGATCAACGCTGTGACTTTGACGCATTCAGCGCATCGTTATTTCACTGAAAACCCTATTGCTTTTCACGACTGGCTTCAGATGACGCTAGGAGAGGCTCACTTAGAAATTCTGCGCGAAAAGGCGCAGCATATTTTCAAAACAACCGTGGCAATACGCAAAGACATTGCTAAGCACTACCGCGTCGAGTATCAACGCAAGGAAGCAAATCCAGATTACGAGATTATCTCGTATAATTAAGGCTGTGCAGTTCGTGATACACTTACCACAACATCCGATCTGGAGGCAGTTATGTGCCCAGTTGAGAAGATGCAGGTTTTTGCGATAAAGCATAGAGTGACAAACTACGAGGCGCTGCCGCAGGTGTTCAATCACCTAGCTAACATGCAGGGCTTGAGCTTAGACAACTATCTCGAAATCGTAGAGCGTCGCCCTAATTTATCTGCTTTCATCGCAGAAGTCGCACAACACTACGACAAGCGCTGAAGTTTAGCGCGTAACGGCTTGGCGACTTGCTAAGTCATTGATCTCCGTCGCTTTCCTGCCGATGGCTAAGCTTTTGACCCTAAAAAATTCACAAAAATGTTAAAAAAAGTGCTTTTAGGGGTTTACAGAAATAACAAAAGTGTTATTGTTATCCCAAGCGTAACACAACAGTTATGCAAATAAGCCGCAAAGCGGCACCACTTTGGGAGAGCAACCATGAAAAACTTTAAAGATAGCAACATTCAACGATCTGACGTCAACGCAATCCGCGACGAGTTAAACAGCGCAATCGCGGCCAAGCTCAATGAGTTAGGTTTAGACGGCGGATTCGGCAACGCAACTTTTGACGCAAATAGTGTCAGCTTCAAGGTAGAGCTAACTCGCTCAGGATGTTTGACTAGAGCGGAGCAAGCAAAGCGCGACGATCTGATACAGCGCGTTCGGTGGGAGGCGCGTGATAAGGCGATCACCACTGAGGAAGCAGAGGAGTTCGTTGATGCAATTCATGTCGTTAACGGTCAAAAAATAAAGCTGACTGGTTACAACCACCGCGCAAAAAAAATGCCAGTTGAATTTGTCATGGTAGATGGCGGTACGGCGCACAAAGGCGGAGAAAGTTATGTCGTCATACCCGCGCGCAAAAGGTTCGGCGCGCTTAGCGATCAATTTAAAGTGCAAGCTGGGTAACTAGACTCAAAAAATGAACAGGGCCGCAAAAGCGGCCTTTTTTGTGAGGGATTATTATGAGCATAGAAAAGCGTTTGACCGCTTTGGCGGTTATTGTGTTTCTGTGGGCTATTGGCATTGCTGGAAATGGTGATCTGGCAGAGGCAGAGCGTATGCAGGCAGAATACTGCGCAAATGTAGAGTCAGGCGGGTGGCCTGATTACAAAGGCACGTATGCGGAGTCGTGTAGATGAGGTACGGCTCAGTCTGTAGCGGTATTGAGGCCGCTACTATGGCGTGGCATTCGCTTGGATGGGAGCCAGCGTTTTTTAGCGAAATAGAGGCATTCCCTCGTGCCGTGCTAGCTCATCATTATCCAGATGTGCCGGTGCATGGCGATTTTACGACTATCAAGAGGCAGCAATATGGATCAATCAGACTTTTGGTCGGAGGAACCCCGTGCCAGTCATTCAGTGTCGCAGGACTCAGAAAAGGATTGGATGACGACCGTGGCAACTTGGCCCTCGAGTACATTAGGCTTGCTCAACGCGAACAGCCACAGTGGTTGGTCTGGGAAAACGTGCCCGGCGTCTTGTCATCGAACGGAGGACGGGACTTTGGAGCCTTCCTCGGGGCGCTGGTAGAAATCGGGTATGGGTTCGCCTACAGAGTTCTTGACGCTCAATTCTTCGGAGTGGCCCAGCGACGCCGACGTGTGTTCGTTGTTGGATACCTTGGAGACTGGCGACGTGCCGCAGCGGTTCTTTTTGAGCGCGAAAGCCTGTCAGGGAATCCTGCGCCGAGCCGAGAAGCGCGGCAAGACACTGCCGCCGATGTTGCACAAGGCACTGAAGTATACGAGTGCCACGCACAAGACAGCAGAATAAAAGCGCTTGGCGAAACCTGTAGCACGGTGACTGCTAAATATGGCACTGGTGGCGGCAACGTGCCAATTGTCACGGCAAGGATGCGCGGTTTTGGCGATTATAAATGCGACGGAACATCGAGCACGGTCAAGGCCAGAGACTTTAAAGATGCGACGGATTTAGTGGCCTACGGATTTCAATCCAAAGCCAACGCATGTGACGCCGCCGCGTCTGGGAAAAACGTTAGTCCCACGTTGAAAGCATCTAGCCCTATGGCTGTGGCAAGCAATTTAAACGTCAGGCGGTTAACTCCTGCAGAATGTGAGCGTTTGCAAGGATTTCCTGACAGATTTACGGAAATACCGTATAGAAACAAGGAGGCCAACAAGTGCCCAGACGGGCCAAGATATAAGGCGCTTGGCAATTCTATGGCAGTACCTGTCATGCGCTGGATTGGCGAGCGCATTGCTATGGTAGATAAAATATGAGCTAACAAGCGTGCGGTTAGAGGCATAGACAATGCAAGAATTGATAGGTATAAGCATTATAATAATTGGCTTAAACATAATTGCGCACAGCGATTATGGTTACCGTAGCAAGGAATATGCGCATTATTGTGCAATGACAGACACATGGCTGCGGTTTAAAGGGACGCGGGGGCATCCTAATTATGAAGCAAGAGACTGCAGTAATAAGCCAGGAAATGCTGGAGACGTTCGTCGGCAATAAATACCACTGGAAAGGTTTGACCCCAACTGTGCAGATGGCAATGGCTAAAGAGCTAATTGACCATCGACGGTTTATGCAACTGCTTAAAAAATACGAGGCAGTTAATTTCGGGGGTCAGTATGCGAACAAAGAAAGCCACAGCACCACAAAACCTTGATGTGTTGCTAAAAACCGAGCTACGCACGTTTACAGTAGCAGACGTGGTTAAAAAGCTGGATGTATCCTACAAGCACGCTAGGGCTGTAATTGACTTCGGCGTGGCGATGGACAATCTGAGAGTCGTAAAGCATCCGCAAGACGCAGGGCAACTATACGCTGTTTACGAAAATCCGAGCTGGCGACGGCGATGGGTGTCGGGCGCATGGCGATAAAACAGCAGATTACTATTGAGTGGCATGATTTATCGGTTATGCCAGAAGAGGAAGGCACTTATTTAGTCGCTTTTGACGACGGCAGTGTTGAAACGTATCCAATGAGTTATGATGATATACGCACTGGAATCATCCAGGATGGATACGCACGAGGAATACTTTGGGCGCACAAGATATATGGGCCACTGCTGGATTAGTCAACAATGCCTAGACGAAAGACCGAGCTGACTGCTGAAGAAATTGCGGAGCTAGAGACCTTGGCTGCAGTTCTAAACCAGGAGCAAATCTCTGATTATTTTGGCATTCCAGCGAGAACATTTAGGGCAATAAAGCAACGTGATGAGAACGTTTCTGCCGCATATAAAAGAGGCGTAGCAAGGGCGATTGCAACTGTAGGCACAGGGCTTTTGAGTCAGGCGCACAGCGGCAGTCTCGGCGCGTCAATTTTTTATCTAAAGACCAAAGGCGGATGGTCAGAGGCGGTTCCTGAGCCACAAGAGCTGCCTCCTGTCGTTATACAGCTAGCACCAGATGATTCTGACTAAGCCGCAGACCACTATTTTTAGGTCTGGCGAGCGTTTTCGCGTCTGCGTTGCTGGTAGGCGCTTTGGTAAAACATTTTTATCCACAGCAGAAATCCTCAACGCGGCTCTGTCAGGCAAAGACAAAAACGTCTGGTATGTAGCGCCGACGTATAAAGCCGCTAAGGAAATAGCCTGGGAGATGCTGATAAAAGCAATTCCTCCCGAGTACATAGAGAAAACAAACGAAAGCTCACTAACTCTCAGGCTGCTAAACGGCAGCATCATAAGTCTAAAGGGCGCAGAAAAGCCGGACAATCTCAGGGGTCGGGCGCTCGACTTCTGCGTGCTTGACGAGTTCGCGGATATGCGCAAGGAGGCATGGTTTGAGGTTATACGACCATCGCTCAGCGACCGTCAGGGCTCAGCGCTGTTTATTGGCACGCCTAAAGGCAGAAATCATTTCTATGAGCTGTGGGGCAAGGGCATTGATGACGACACTTGGGCGTCGTTTCAATTCACAACACTAGAAGGCGGGCATGTATCTGCAGAGGAGATAGAGGCTGCTCGCAATGACCTAGACGAGCGCACCTTTGATCAGGAATACAAAGCACAGTTCGTTAATTACTCAGGTGTCATTTACTACGCCTTTGAGCGCGCGCTGTCAGTTAAGGCATACGAGCACGCTAATGAGCCGCTGCATATTGGTATGGACTTCAACCTAGATCCTATGTCGGCTGTCGTTATGGTGCGGAAAGGCGATACTCTTTACGCGATTGACGAGATAGTAATGTTCGGAAGTAACACGGACGAAATGGCGGCGGAGATCACTCAGCGTTACAAAAGCTGTAGTGTTACAATATACCCTGATCCGGCCTGTCGGCAGCGCAAAACGAGCGCAGGTGGCAGGACAGACCTTTCTATTTTGCAAAACGCGGGTTTTAACGTCAAAGTTAGGAACGCGCACACTGCTATAAGGGACAGAATTAATGCGGTCAACTCACGTCTTAAATCTCAAGACGGCAACAGGCATCTATTCATCAGTCCCAAATGCAAAAAGGTGATCGAGTCATTAGAGCGCCACGTTTACAAAGAAGGCACAAGTCAGCCCGAGAAAGACGGGTTTGATCACATGAATGACGCGCTCGGGTATGCTGTCGATTATCTGTTTCCGATTAAAAAATCTCACGCGGCACAGCCTCCGCAGAGGTGGACATGATTGTTAATCTAGACATTGAATACCAGCACCCCGATTATGAAAATAACGTCGACCGCTGGGAGTTTTACTTGCGCAGCTATATGGGCGGCCAGGACTACCAGGACGGCTCATATTTGTCTCAGTATCTTAACGAGGACACAAAAGCTTACGACCGGCGCATCGGCTTAACGCCTTTAGATAATCATTGCAAAAATGTCATTCACATTTACAGCTCGTTTTTATGGCGAGTGCTGCCTACAAGAAATTTTGCAGGGATGGAGGGATCGCCGGAATTAGAGGCGTTTTTAGACGACGCAAACCTAGATGGGCAAAGTTTTAATTCGTTTATGCGCGAGGCGCAAATATGGTCTAGCGTTTATGGGCACGTTTGGCTATTCATGGACAAGCCGCAGTCTCAAGCGGGCACTAGGGCAGAAGAGCTAGAGCAAGAGATCAGGCCATACGTTACGCTTATCACGCCCGAAAACGTGTATGACTGGAAGTGGGAGCGGCAGCCTTCTGGCAGGCATCAGCTCGTCTATATGAAGATCCGCGAGTCGGTCAACCGAATAGACGGCACGCATACGGTCACATTTTTTAGGGAGTGGAGACCGGACACGATTAAGCTCATACGCTATGACGGCGCAGAGCATCAAGTGCTTGAAGAAATAGACAATCCAATTGGTAAAGTGCCCGCTGTATATTTACCGGCCAATCGGTCAATCGTGCGAGGCATTGGTGTCAGCGACATTTCCGATATCGCCTACATGCAAAAGGCTATATACCAAGAGCTTAGCGAAATTGAGCAGCTTATTAGAATCAGCAATCACCCGACCCTAGTAAAGACGTTCGACACAGACGCGAGCGCTGGGGCTGGTGCAATCATTAACGTAAGCGAAGATTTAGATGCGGGATTACGCCCGTATCAAATGCAGCCTTCTGGGGGTAATTTAGACGCTATCAGAGCGTCGATACAAGACAAAGTCGAGTCGATTAATAGGATGGCCCACATGGGCGCAGTTCGCGGCACGGACGCCGTAAAGCAGTCAGGCATAGCGCTACAGACTGAGTTCCAGATGCTCAACGCTAAGCTGGCGGAAAAAGCAGACATTTTAGAGCTAGCAGAGGAGCAGTTGTGGGCGTTTTATTGCAATTGGCAGGGCCATAACACGCATGAGGTCACTATCAGTTACCCTGATTCCTTCGATTTGCGCGATTATGAGTCTGAGCTGCGATTCCTGCAGCAAGCTAAAGCCTCCGGCGTACCGAGCAACACATTCGTCAAAGAAGTCGATAAACGTATTGCTGATTTAGTGCTAGACGACGATCATTTAAGCGAAGCGCATGACGAGATTGAGCAGCAGGCTAGGCCGACTGGTCAATTTGTAACGGCTACAGATGTCGCAACAAACGGACAGGCTTAACGAGGTCATTGCTCTCGCAGATACCCATCAGGCTCGACTGATAGAGGCACTGCGCGACCTAGAGCTGGACATAGTTGCGCTATTACGCGACGCACCTTTACGAGACGGGCAGCTTTTCGACTTAGAGTGGGCAGTCGCCGCTAGGACAGAAGTGCGTCAAATAATTGACACTCAATATCGCGTGTTAGTTGACGAGCTGGTGACGGAGTACGCCGAGGTCGCGGCAGAAGCAGAGGCGCTATTAGGCACGTTTTCAGAGTTTGTTAGCCTTGATCAGACTGTTTTGCAGCAGTTGCAGCAACTCACTTTTGACGGTTATAGCGCACTAGGTGATGATTTTTTAGAGGCCGTTAGCAAGCAGATTTACGAGGCCACGCTAACAGGGCAAACATTTGCCGATGCTGTTAGCATTGTGCAGAGTAGTGTACAGTCAGATTTAGCCAGGTACGCGCGGCAGGCAGTTCATGACGGTTTAATGGATTTCGACAGAGCCATTAACTACAACATGGCTGTCAAGGCTGGCGCAGAAAAGTGGGTTTATATCGGCCCAGATGACAGCGTAACGCGCGACCATTGTGAGAAATACGTTGGACGCACGCTGACACTGGAAGAGATCAATAAAGAATGGGAAGGCTCCTGGGCAGGAAAGCGCGAGGGCAGCCCGTTTGTAGTCGGCGGCGGTTATAACTGTCGTCATCACTGGTCACCGACATTTGAGTGAGGTGCTTATGCCGTATCACGACAAAGGCAAAAAAAAGAAGAAAAAGAAAAAGGGACGTTAGTTTGGTAAAATAAATCTACTCTTAGGAGGTTCGTTACATGAGCGAAGAAGTCATGGAAAATGCGGCTACTGAGGCCGTAGAGCAGGAAACTGTAGAAACTCAGGACGTTAAGACATTTACGCAAGAGGAAGTTGACCGAATAGTGGCTGATCGCATTGCGCGGCAGCAGCGTCAGTTTGACAAAAAGCTAGACGGCATTGATCTCAATGAGGTGCGTGAGCTGTTAACCCAGCGCGAAGAGGCGCAGGTTGAAGAGCAAAAAAAGCGCGGCGATTACGAGACTCTCTTGAAGCAAATGGCTGACAAGCACACAGAAGAGAAGGCGGCACTAAAAGGACAGCTAGAGCGCACGCTAGTAGACGGGGCATTGTTGACCGCTGCATCTAGGCTGAACGCTGTATCGCCCGATCAAGTGAGTGCGTTATTACGAAGCTCCGTTACGTTATCTGAAGATAACACGGTCGAAGTATTCGATAAGAACGGGACGCCTAGATATAACGACTCGGGAAATCTGTTATCGGTCGATGAGCTGGTCACAGAGTTTTTGACGGCAAATCCGCATTTTGTGAAGGCATCGGCAGGCGGTGCAGGATCTAGCGGGGCTGCTGGAGGTTCTACGAGCAAGCCTTTAAGTTACTCGGAAATGCTGGAAAAAGGCGATGAAGGGATGCGCTTGTTTCGCGAGCAAAAAATGCGAGAAGCCGCCCGCTAACTTAAAGGAATTTCTGTTATGGCAAATGAAACAACTTCAACAACTTTAGACGACCTGTTTGCGAATATCATCCTGCAGGCTCGTTTTACCGCAGAAGAGCAATCAATCATGCTCGGTCTCGTTACCCGCTACGACATTGGTAATGTGGCAGGCAAGACTGTGCAAGTGCCGAAGTACCCTGCAATCAGTGCTGCTGGCCTTACGGAAGGCAGCGACATGTCAAACACCGCTGTTTCAACTTCTAGCGTCACGATTACAGTGGGCGAAGTTGGCGCGATGGTCACCTTGACTGACATGGCTGCAATGGGCGCTGGCAACCCTGCTGCAGAGCTGGGCACTGTGCTTGGTAACGCTATTGCGACAAAGATCGACACCGATCTCATCGCTCTGTTTGACGGGTTCAGCACTTCATTGGGTGCAGCGGCTCAGGAAATCACTGCAGCGGACATTTTCAAGGCTGCTGCTACGTTGAAGGCCGCAAAGGCTCCTGGTCAGTATGCCGCTGTTCTGCATCCGTTCCAGGCGTACCAGCTCAAAGCCAACATGACCAACACGTTTGCAAACCCCAATGGTGGTGACTTGCAGAATGAGGCTATGCGCACTGGCTATGTCGGTCAGATTGCTGGCGTCAACATCTTTGAGTCTGCAAACATTACTGCCGACGGCAACGATGATGCTAAGGGCGCTGTATTTGCTCCCGAAGCCGTTGCGATTGCAATGAAGCGCGACTTTAACATTGAGACCCAGCGCGATGCGTCACTGCGAGCTTTTGAGCTTAACGCTACTGCCGTTTACGGCGTAGGTGAGCTTGATGACTCCTACGGCGTTGAGATGCTGTTTGACGCAGCACTCTAAGGCACTGGCGCCCCTTCGGGGGCGCTTTCCCTTATGGCAATCGTATATCGTGGAGAGCGCTTCGAGGATTACAACGTCCCTAAGCGTACACCTCGCCATCCGGCTAAAAGTCACGCCGTACTGGCAAAGAAAGGCGACATAATAAAGCTGGTGCGTTTCGGCGCACAGGGCGCTAAGACGTACCCGCCAAAAGACGGCGAAAGTGCGCGAGACAAGTCCCTACGTAGGGCATGGTATGCGCGGCATCGCAGAAACCTTGACCGCGCAACAATTTTCGATCCGATCTATTGGGCTGCGAGAGTCAAATGGTGAGCTAATGGCATTTAGTAGAGACTGGAATTTGCAGGAGATCGTGCCGGACATTTTAGACTTTGGCATCGATAACTTTATTGACGAACACGCGACTGCAGAGGCAGAGCTGACGCGAGAGATCAGGAACAGATGGTGGCATCGTCGCGGCATAGCCGGTGAAATGGACGCGACCAAACTAACTGACACTCAATGGACAAAAGCTAACAGCTACCTAGTGCTCTGGAAATACGCGCTGCCAAAGCTGACCAATTGGATAGACAACGACCGTTTTTTGGAAATGATTGATTTTTATCGCAATTTGTACGGCCAGGAGCTTGAGGCGGTATTTGCGGACGGCGTTGAGTATGACGCGGACGGAGATGGCTCTGTAGCAGATGACGAAAAAACACCGCTGTTTACTGATCGGCTTGATCGTTAATGAAGTTCTCCCTGGTTGATAATCTGCCTGCTACACGCAGAAAGTTTGAGGCGCTGAGCAGGCGTTTTGCAAAAAACCAGAAGAAGGCAATGCTCGCCACGGTTTTGCAGGCTGAGACAATTATCAAGCAGCGCACAGCGCAGGGCAAAGACGTAAACGGCAATCCGTTTAAAAGATATAGTGACTCATACGCGACATTTAGGGCGAAGGCAGGTCGATCACGAACGCCTAACCTAATGTTCAGCGGCAGAATGCTTAACAGCATGAAGGTCAAAGCGTCAAAGACAAAGGGCGTTTTGTTTTTTAGCCGAGCAGAAGAATCACGCAAGGCAGCGTTCAACAACCGCACGCGGCGGTTTTTTGATTTGTCTAAGAAAGAGCTGTCGCGCTTGCACAAGGTTTATTTTAGGAGGCTGACGAGTGAGCGTTAGAGAGGATATCGCTGGCAACATCGTCACAGTGCTCAAAGCAGCTACTACGCCGTCTAAATTTAAGCTGGTGACGCGCGAGCCCTTTGATTTTGACAAGTTAAGCAATGCGCAGTTTCCAGCGGTCCTGGTTAGGTCGGCAAACGAAAGCAGAGAAGATACGACGCTCGGCGGCTCTCTGTCGCAGCGTATGGCAGTCACTGAGTACGACCTAGTCTGCTTTGTAAAGGCAAGCAACATAGACACGGCTCGCAATAAAGCTATTGAGACCGTAGAAGAGGCGTTAGAGGCAGATCGCACCCGTGGTGGCAAAGCGATCGACACGCAGATAACGGCTATCGAAGTTGACGACAGTAGTATAGATCCCGTCGGCGGCGTTATAATCACATTACAAATTTCCTATTCATATACTCGCGGCACCACCTAAGAGGAACACGACATGGCAAGCACAGCAGGAAGTAGCGGAGTTTTTAAAATCCATCAAACCGATGGGTCAGAGGCTGCAGTGGCAGAGGTTCGGTCATATAGCTTTGACTCTACTGCTGACACTATTGAAAAGTCAGTAATGGGCAACACAGCTCGCACATATCTGGCCGGTCTGGGAAGCAGCACTGTCACAGTTGAGGCGTACTGGGATGCAACTGACCAGGCGCAATTTGACGAGCGCGCTACGGTTTACTGGGAGTTGTACCCCACCGGAACCGGATCAGGCGAAAAGTATTATCACGGTAACGGTATCGTTACGGGTAAAACTATCTCTGCAGCCTTTGACGGCATGGTAGAGGCGTCATTTTCAATTCAGAACAGCGGGGCAGTAACAGAAGCAACCGCATAAGCTAAGCAAGGGGAGACACATGGGATTAGCTAAAGAGTTACGAAACAGGCGCGAAATCAAAAGACGCAAAATAAGCGTCGCGGCGTGGGGGGTGTCAGCGGAAGAGCCGTTCGAGATGTTTTGCAGGCCGATTACCTGCTACGACTTGAACGAGCTGCAGAAGCGGCACCCAAAGGTGCTAGAAGCTCCCACGGTCGCGTCAATGGTTGATCTCATCGTGATGAAGGCTGAGGACGAGGGCGGCGACAAGCTATTTGCGGCTGCCGACGACCGCGTAGATTTGATGGGCGAAGAAACGGCTGTCATATCGTCAATAGCTGAGGAAATGTTTGCTCAGATTGAGTCAGTCGAGGTAGCGGAAAAAAACTTCTAGCCGATCCGTTTAGGCTGAACCTCATAGCCTTGGCTGATCGGTTACATAAAACGATTGCAGAAGTAGAGCAAATGCCCGTCACTGAGTTTAACGAGTGGGTTGCCTACTTCAAGATTATGAGCGACAAAGATGGCTGAAACGCTACCAATTCGGATAGAAATAAAAGCCCTTGACCGCAGTAAGGCGGCGCTTAGAGGCGTTGCCGGTGGTCTAAAGTCAGTCGCAGCCGCTGCGCTAAGCATGAGAACCGCTTTGGTTGCGGCAGGAGCCGTGACCGGCATGGGCTTGCTTATACGCTCATCTGTCAACGCAACTGACGCTCTGGCTAAAACAGCTAGCAGAATCGGAACCACTACTAAAGAGCTGCAAAAGCTGCAGTTTGCTAGCGAGATCTCTGGCCTGACAGTAGAGCAGGCGAACATGGCCCTGCAAAGGTTCTCGAGGCGCGCGGCAGAGGCGGCGCGAGGCACTGGCGAGGCAAGGACTGTTATTGCTGAGCTAGGGCTGGACGCAAGAGAGCTGGCCCAGGCTCCGCTGTCTGAGGCAATGCTGCAGCTAGCAGATGCCTTTGAAAACGTAGAGGGCGGCACGCAAAAACTTCGCGTTGCGTTTAAGCTGTTTGACAGCGAAGGCGCAGGCATGGTGACAATGCTGAACCAGGGTTCAGAAGCCATGCGGCGGCTATTTGAGGACGCTGAAGCGCTTGGATTTTTGCTATCAGCTAACGCCGTTGCTGGCGTAGAGCAAACGCAAGACTCGTTCACCCGTCTCGGTTACGTTTTAGGCGGCATTCGCGATCAATTTGTTGCGGTGCTGAGCCCCGCTATAACGCACGTTACCGATAAGCTCGTTGCGTTTGTGGCTGCTAATTCCGATGCCTCTGGAAGCCTAGAAACCTTTGCACGCGAAACAATAGCGGACTTTATTCTGGGTCTAGCAAGTGTAACGCGCGGAATCTCTATTGTAACCGGCGCAATTTCGACGTTCGGCAACTACATTATTGAGTTATTGAATGCAGTATCAGCCGCCTTAGTTAGATTCAATTTGATGGAAGAAGGGCTGGCGCTCATCGAATTTCGATTCGGTGAAACATCCGTGAAAATGGCTGAATACACGGATTTCCTCGTCGAGCTAGCAAATCAAACGCGCAATGTAGTAGCTGCGCAGACTGATCTAAACAATGAAGCTGAGAGAACGCCCAACATTTTTGAGCGTATTTCTGACGCCATGCAGCTGGCGATTGACGCTGTTCCGACTCTTGATCAGCTAATAACGACGTTTACCACTGGCGCGATGAGCACGTTTACAGACGCCTTTACAGACGCAGTAACAGGCGCAAAGAGCTTCGCGGACGCAGTTAAAGATATGGCACGCAGCGTAATCAACTCGCTGATCAAAATGCTGGTGCAGTACTACATAACTAAGCCGTTATTTGACGCAATTACTGGTTTTGTCGGCGGCATCGGCGGAGGAGGAGCTGCAACGCCTGGGAGGGCTGTGGGTGGCCCTGTATCGGCTGGCAGACCCTATATAGTAGGTGAGAACGGCCCTGAGCTGTTCGTGCCGTCAGGGGGCGGTCAGGTCGTCCCAAATGGCAGAATGGGCGGCGGTGCAACCGTACACCAGACGATCAACATATCAACAGGCGTGGCGCAGACGGTGCGCGCAGAGGTGCTGAACCTTATGCCGCAAATAGCAGAAAGCGCAAAGGCGGCGGTTGCTGACGCGCGTATGAGGGGCGGCGGCTATAGCAAGTCGCTGTTAGGTACATAAATGGCTACGTTCCCCACCACAGTCGGCATCGCTAACATGACTATGCGCCTGCGCTCTGTTACAGCAATGACAGAGTCGGTGTTTACCTATGATCAGCAGGTGTTTTCGCATCCTGGCGTCAGGTGGGAGGCAGAGGTCACATTGCCGCCAATGACGCGCGCACAAGCCAAGGAATATGAAGGCTTTTTTGCTGGGCTACGCGGCATGAAAGAGACGTTTACGATGGGCAATCCGTTGCACAGCGTATCGGTCACCGGAACAGTTACAGGGTCTGCTAACGCTACGCAGATCACAGAGGCGTTCTCAGGTACGTTTGCCGTCGGCGATTACTTCAGTGTCAACAACCGACTGCACATAATTACCGAGATCGTTAACAGTACAACAATAAAAGTTATGCCGCCGCTCAGAGAGGCAGCTAGTACCGCAACTGCAGACTTTACGTTGCCGGTTAGCACCTGGCGGCTAGCGTCAAATGAAATTGGCTGGAGCATTAACGAAGCCAGTATTTATGGTTTTAGCTTTGCTTGCATTGAGGCGCTGTAATGTCTACCTCTAGAGGATTAAGCAGTGCGATGGAGGCAATGGCGATTGCTTCCGAGGTTAGGCCGCTTATATTGGTAGAGGCGTTATTCGACTCTAATGCGCCAACCAGCTATTTGTACCTGTGGAATGGCATAGGCAGCTTAACGTATGATAGCAAGACATATGTAGGCGCAGGCAATTTGCTTAACATTT
>Ga0099849_1000401_pt1 | contig 20007 bp, 11 predicted proteins | sample CB_VirMetaG_4_FD_78177 | JGI IMG/M metagenome (GOLD analysis project Ga0099849, IMG submission 78177) | Freshwater to marine saline gradient viral communities from Chesapeake Bay - CB_1508_1M Viral MetaG | ecosystem: Environmental > Aquatic > Marine > Coastal | place: USA: Chesapeake Bay... | reverse complement strand
GAACCATGCAGAAGCAGGGTTAGTAGCCCAGGCAGATCCCGATCTCGATGAATTGATTAAGGGATACGCCTTCGCTAGTCAAGAAGCATCCAGCATGGCAGCGGTCAAAGATAGCTATAAGGCGCAAATCCTGGAACGTGTTGGCGAGGCCAGCAAGGTGTTAAGTGCTCTTGGCACAATCTCTTGCGGTATGAGCAAACCCAGCCAGGGCACGCTCGTTACACAAGACATGGTAGGTACATATCTGAACCCAAGAAAAGGTTACAGAATGTTTCGTTTCACTAAAAACAAAGGAGACAAATAATGGCTGAGAGCAAATCACTGAGCCCAATGGAAGCGATGCGAGGCACGCTTACTACAATGTCGAATGAGTTTGAGGCAGCATTGCCACCACAAATATCTGTGGACAAATTTATTCGCACTACAATTACAGCTGTTCAGATGAACCCAGATTTGTTGCAGGCAGACAGAAAAAGTTTGCTTGGCACTTGCATGAAAGCAGCACAAGACGGGTTGATGTTAGATGGCCGTGAAGCAGCGCCGGTAATCTTTGGCGGCAAGAACGGTAAGACTGTTCAGTATATGCCAATGGTTGGCGGTATCTTAAAAAAGATACGTAACAGCGGTGAGCTGGCCAGCATCAGTGCCCAGGTAGCATACAGCAAAGATCATTTTGATTATGAGCTGGGCGATGATGAAAAGATTGTACATAAGCCATCGCTAGACAGTGACCGGGGGCAACCGATTGCGGTATATGCAATTGCTAAAACCAAAGACGGGGCAGTCTATCGTGAGGTTATGTCTGTCGATGATGTAGAGAAGGTGCGTAAATCTTCTAGAGCTGGACAGTATGGCCCCTGGAAAGATTGGTGGGACGAGATGGCAAAGAAGACTGTCATCCGCCGTATCGCTAAACGCTTACCGTCATCAGCTGATGTTGATGCTGTAATGCAGGCAGATCTAGAGGCATCTGGCTTTGATAATAAACCTGTCAAGAAAGAGCCTGTCGATATAACACCGCCGCCAGGGGAGCAACAAGCGCCTCTGAAGCGCCTAAAGCAATCTATTGGTATCGATGTACCAGAAGAAACAGAGGGCACTGTAGCGGCCTTAGAGGAGCCAGCAAATGGAGAAGATATCTCTGACGCCCAGCCAGCTAGCTGAACGGCTACAGATAGCAGAGCAAACTCTGCGTAAATGGAGATTGTCCGGTGCAGGCCCGGCCTATGTTAAGTTGGGTGATACACGTAACGCAAAGGTACGTTATCGCTTAGAAGATGTAGAAGCCTGGGAACAATCCAATAGGATAACTCCAGAATAAAACAGTGGCCGGCGCTAGCCCAGGGAGAAAAAACTAGTGCCGGCCCCCATGCCTACTTCTTCGGTGGCTTGGGTTTCTTAGGTGGTTTAGGTTTACCGTATCCCATTTTGTATCTCCTTTCTTTATTAAATCATCATCTCAAAATGTGGCGCATCAATAAATGGCCTACGGTTCTGAGCCCTACGGGTATCGATGTAATCATTCATGGCTTGTTCCATCGTCCCATTCCATTCTCTTAGATCGGGTAAATGCCATGCTGCACCCCACCTGATTGGAACACCTATCTCTTTAGCAGCTAACCTCATAGCATCTGCAACATCATCATATACGTTGAGCTCCCAGCTTACCGCACCATCCACGTAAGCAACCAGATCTACCGCCTGGCCTACCAGGTGTTTGCTTTTCATGGTTTGGCTTTTGCCAGCATTGACATACTTGGCCTGCGTTTCTTTAGATCTCATGCCTTCCGTCACGCCGAAATCGACATTAGTAATATCGATAGCCCATTTGACTACGCTTACTAAATCGTCATTGACGCCTTCAAGCCTCGATAAAGATCTTTGTGATAGTTTATATTGTGACATTGTGTTTCCTTTCTAACAGGTAGCATAAGGCGGCTGCGCCAATTCCTGTCACTAAAGCCTCAGTCCAAGAGGGGCCAAAGTGAGTTGGATGCACTATTAGGTCAGCCAACATTGTGGCCATACCTGTCATCCATACGCCTACCCATTTATTTTTATTTTTGCAGATGTGAACGGCTGCGACAAAACCCAGCCCAGCTAACGCACCTGTCTTTGACGCTGTTATAGCGTGATCTATGGTGAGAACAGTAACATCGCCTTGCACCATCACCATCATGCAGGCTGTCCATGCTTCGCCAAATTTTGTTGCCCAAAGTTTTAGCTTATTCACTTGGTTAGTCCTTTCGCTTTTTCAAAAGTACGCAGTCCACCTAGACCGAGCATACCTAGCAAAACAGTCATAAGACTATCCATGTCAAAACTAGGTAATTCTGGTGGCTCGATGCCTGCATAAGCAAAACCAAATGTAATCATAGGCACTAAAACAAAATGCCATATCATGGCAAAACTTAGACCCCAGCCCAGGAATGGACGCCAACCAGCCACAAATATAGACCTGTGCTGGGCCTCCATCTTATTTATTTCAAGCTGGCCCATTGCCTGCTCGTGCATTTGTTTTTCTGCCATCGTGGCTATGTCATGTGCCAACTTAGCTTTCTGGTCTTTGTCTTCGATAAACTTATCGAGTAGTCCGGTGACCGGGCCGATCAATGCTTGTATCATCGCTTTACCTCCTGCATCAGTTTGATTTCGTATCCTTTTCGCTCGAGAGCCAAACCGCCAGCGATCCTGTCATGCTGCCACTGACCACCGATATCATTGCGCTCTGTTGCGTTGTTAAATCATCGAGGCTTATACCCCATTCAATTACTCTAATATAAACAAGTGTCATAACTAGCATCATGAACCGAGGTAAGATGCGTAGCTCGATCATTTTGCGTGCTATACTTTCTGCGCTCATATTGCTTTTCCTTTTATTATAAAAATTACTAAAGCTAGTATGCCGATACCTACGCCTACAATTAAAAAAGCAATGAACCCAAATTCAATGTATTCTTCTATCTTTGCTCGTTTAATCGCTTGTAGCCTGGCCTCTTCTTTTGCAGCTTCATTTCTTTCGCGTGCAGCTTTGGCCTGGAAAGAGATCCAATCTCCCCAGAGCCCTGGCCTGCCCAGGTATATCATCATTTGTTTGAGTTCTTCTTCCTGTTCACGCAGCTGCTCGAGCGCCAGGAATTCTTCAAGATCGGATTTGTCGGATTTACTGCTGCTGTTTACAGCTTTTTGAATTTTGTTTTTACTGTCGAAATAAGAGGCAATATGTTTCCCGGCACTGGCGATGTCACCCGTGTTCTGTAGAGCTGTCTTTATAACCTGGAATGCTGCATTGGCTGCAGCGATTTCTGCCAACATATCTGCCTCATAAATTTACTTTTGCCTTTCGATCAGCCGGTCTATTTTGAGGTCAATATTATCTAGCCTACTTAACACCCGGTTGATGTCTTCTTGTGCCTCCACCTTTGTCACGTATTCTTTCGCAATCTCTTCTCTTGTTTTGTTCAAGAGGATCTGAATGCGATCTACTTCGTTAGCTTTTGCTTTAAGGAAATATGCGCTCACCCCGAGGGATAGGGTGAGCAGCACATTCCAAATCGTTTGCACCTCATCCATTAGCCTTGTTGTCCATATTACGCCTGACTTTCTGACCATGAGATACGAGAGTTCACAATCAGTGGGTTGCTGTTGGTTACGGTTCCAGGATCTTCTGTCAATCTTGCGACAACAGTTAGAATATCTGGGCCATCTGGGAATGTATTGTTACCACCCATGATAGCGTTACCAAGTGAAGCAACCTCGCCTAGTGTTTGTTCTGTTAGAACCTGGCTTCTTGCTGATGTACCTGTACCGCCGGCAGCTCGGAACCTATACAAGTTCACGCCACCTTCGATGCTGTCACCTGTACCATGATAGATCAGCTGCGATAGCGATGGGCTTTCAACAGCCTGCCATGATGCGTTATCGATAGCACCGTTCAGCCTCAATGAAACCTCGATAGTGTGTGTAGTCAGAACACCAACAGAGTTCAGTAGCAGCTGCATTCGGTTAATGATCTCACGCTCACCCAGCTCACCGATTGTCCCGGTGTCTACTGATGGAGCCAATCTAATAGAGATCAGAGGAACATCATAAACAACAGGTGTTACAGCGCCAGATAGTGTGACCGTGTATGAGCTGTTAGATCCAGCTGTAGCAGTCGGCTGTTTATCCAGGACAACAAGGTTTCTTGTTTCTTGGTCATTAAAGTCTGTGCCTTGTGCTGCGTAAATCTCAGGCAGATAAGGTGCAGATGGTGTAATGTATCTATCTTGCGGATTACGCAATCGAGTATCAGAAGATAAACCAGCGCCTGTAATAGTCTGCCCAGATGATAGCTGGTTGTAGTTAATGTTTGTGTTTGTCTCGAGAGCATAACCAATTCTACGCCATCTACCGAACACAACACTGTAGTAGTAATTTCGATAAGCAACCCTACCTGTTACAGTAATTGTTGCACTACCAGAAACAGCAACGTCATTCGATGCAGCTGTAAAGACGTATGCCTTATCGTCATCGAACGTACCGTCCATGATTACAGATGTACCCCAGTGTGCCAGGGCAGGCACATATGTTGGTGTGCCAATATTCTGAATATCATATCGAGCCGGCATATTACCGGATCTCATGTAGGCTTCTGTTTCTAAGTTGTTGTGAATGAATGCGTGCACATATTGAACGTCACCATCCTGGTCTTTGAAACCAAATCTAATTTTACCAGCGCCGTACCATGAGTAATCTATGTACGCCATTTGGATTTTATTTAGATCTAGCACATAGCCTGTTGGGCCTAGACCGTCAGCTGTATCAATATTCCAATCTGATTGGTTTACTTTGATTGTTTCAGTGATTGTGCCAATTACGCCATCAGTTGTCTTACCACGGTATGACGGTGTGATGTACATAGTTGTGTCACTATCAATCTTGGCAATCTGATATGACTGACCTTTGAGAACGATATAATCGTTTACGTTACACTGGCTAGAAAACTTAGTGTTTATACCGGTCACAATACCAGCACCAAACGTAACAGTCATTGACCCGGCTAGCTGCTTGATTGATTTACGTCTGCAGCATTTTAGATTTTGGCCATCATATTCAAAGAACATTCCGTTCTGGTCATCAAACAATCCGCAACGCAGTTGAGAATTTGTCCATGCATTAACATGGTAATAACCATAACCACCGGTGCTTACGTTTTGCGGTGGGGCCACAGGCAATGTGATATGGAAACTGTAATCATCATAGATTGCGGTTACATTAAACACGCCATTGAAATAATCTTGGCCAAGGAATGGATCTACACCCTTGATAGTTATTGCCAGGCCAGCTGTTAGTCGGTGTGCAAACTTAGTGTAAACCCGTGCTTGAAAACCGCCTGTTGCATATTCGATACGCTCGATCTGTGTAGTAGGGCTAAAGTTTACAGCGAATGAAACCTGGATACCTTTACCAGACTGATATCTGAAATACTTACGTGTCTGACGTATCATCTGACTGTCAGGGTTTGTAGATGGGATCAGCTCAACACCACCATCATATGGACGGTGTAGTGCAAAACCATCTGCACGTAGGATCAGTGATGTACCTACTGAGTAATTGATGCTTGCCAAACCTTCTGAAGATGGTTCATCAATCTGAATTTTAGTTGGTGACAGAACCGATTTAACTCGTTGAACAATAGTATCACCAGGTGATGTAATCTTTTTAAGAACACCGCCACTAATAGTTCCTGAGAACGTAATGTGATTTGTTGCAGCCAGCGCATCAGTTTCGTTGTCGTAGAGCTTTACAGAGTTTGCATCAACGACACCTATGTAATAGAAGAACCCACTCACTAAACCTGTTGGTACAGAAGATGCCTCAAAGATAACCAGGTCACCAGCTGTGTAACCGTGATTAGTGCTAGTGTTTATATCTGTTCCGCCAGAAATACTACCGATAGTTTTTTGATCAAAGGTTTCTGGTTTGTACAAAGATATGTCATCACCGGTCTTAAAGAACGATGTAAAGTTTGTGCCTTCACCGGTTATAGTTGAGCTGTCGATTGGTAACGTAACAGTACCCTGTCCAGCAATCTCACCAATTAGATTGTTAGTTTCCAAGTTAGCCTGGCCATCACCTTTTGATGTTAGATTAATAGCCGTGCCATCGAGAGCGTCCTCGTATGATGCAGCTAGCTTGACCCAGTTTTGTGACACTCGGATAATGTAATACGTAGTGTCATCTGTCAGGCCACCTGTAGCGGTTGTACCTTCTTTGTACGTGATACCAAAACCAGTACGTAAGAAATGGTCAGGAATTCGGATGCTGTCTTGTTCAATCCACACACTACTATCTGGATCAAACGGGATAGATCGTTTAGGTATTTCAGATCCAGCCTGCATCTCAAATGTGTTGTCATCAATCTTCTTGGTCATTTTGTAAACACTATCTGATGCACCATCTACACTAGCTGTGAATTTCTGTGCACCAGCGCCAGCACCAGTTAGATCTACAATATCTGTTTTTCTTACACGGCCCGTACCAGAGAACGGTTGTGCCATCAGGATACGATCAGGCCAACCAGAGTTACCTTGTGCGCCTGCTAGCGTTCTGTAGAAATAGAACCTGTTGCCATCGATACGTCTAATAAAATAAAACGCACCGTTTCTTAATCCGCCTACTGGCGTATTTGATGTGTACTGCACACGGTCACCGGTACTTAGACCATGACCATTTTTACGAATATAGGCACGGCTATAAATATAACCGGTTGTGTTAGATCCGCTGGTTGCTTGGGCAAATGTGAAATCTTCACCAGTGTAACCAGTTGGCGTTGTTGACAGCTGCGTCTTAAATTCTGATGAGTTCACCACATAATATGACGCTGCATTTGTCAGGCCACCGATTGTTGTGTTGCCTTCATCTGAGTAAACAACAGGGTCACCATCTGTAAGGCCATGACCAATCTGTGATGTTACTACAACCGGGGTGTTTGCTTGCTCACCCATACCAGAATGCGAGGTGCAATAGTAATACAAGGTAGGCGCACCCGTTGCCACAACGATAGTTGTGACCAGATCTGTACCAGCTGAACCGCTGTTGTTTGTAACGCCGGTTGTGTATGCTGTACCGCCGCCATGTGTACCATCAGCTGTTGTGCTGAAGGCAAAGGTATGGCCCACGTTACTTGGATCAGACTGATCAAACTCGTATGTGTTGCCTTCGGTTAGTTCCAATACCGGTGTTTCAATACCGTCAATATAGAACACGTTTTGCGTGCCGTTGTTTTGTACGGTTACAAAAAGATTTTGTGTTGATGCCGGTGGAGTGATTGTTTGTGTTGCGTCAATAAAATCTGCGCCATCAATAGCAGACCAACCAGAAATATCTAACAGAGCAGTGTTAGCTCCATATGATGTCATGTTTACCTGGCCGTTAGACTGATAATCAGAGAACCTAAAACGATGATCGTCTACAGGATAAACATTGTAGTAATCGTTTCTTGTCATACCACCAGGCACAGTAGATGACGATGAACCAAACCGGATTACATCACCTTGTGTTAGACCGTGATCTTCAAAATAAATTGTGTTTCGGTATGGGTTCAAATCCACCAAAACAATAGCACCAGAATGCGTGGTTCGGCTCATGTTAAGAGCAGAACCGTTTGGATAACGGCTAAACTGCATAACAGTTTCACCGCTTGCGTTTACAGTTACGTTCCTTGGGAACATAATCTGTGTTGAGTTCTGGCTGTAGCTTACGAGACTATTAGAGTTGTTCGTGAAATACGAGGTACTGTTGATACCGGTGTAAGAATAAAAGTTGATAAATGCCTGGTTAGGGTCATCGGCAATTAAAGGTATTTCTGTGTCAAACCTCACCTGTTCTTGAGATGAACCTGTGTAGATCTGGACAGGATTAAACGCTGTTGCAAAACACGATTTACTTACCTGGTTCCAGGTTCCATAGTTTGATAGATTTACCCGGCTCGTAGATGTAGGCCCACCTGTTGTCAGATAGAAAGTGTTGGCATCTACAACACGCACCCAATATGGACGGGTATCTGTTAGGCCACCCATAGCGCCGTTACCATAACCATGCAGATAAACAACATAGTCACCATCTGAGAAACCATGAGGCCCATCATTAAAGGTGATAGTCTCAACACCGCCTGCAGTGTTTATTGTAATAGTGCCCGGTGCTGTCGATTTTGGAATAAACCATTTAACATTTAGCCCCTCATTTGGAGCGTGCTTTGGAATGTAGTTGTGTGGATCAACAGCGCCATAGTTCCATTGGTGTGTGCTTACTGGCAGCGATCCGACATTGGCGTTACATTGAACAGTCGTTCCAATGTTGGTGAAATTGTCATGAACAACTTTAGATGAACCACCTTCAAAGTTTACAATTTTCTGACCAACAGAATTGACCAAGAAAAATGATGTGTCTTCATTTAGGCCCAGCGGATATTCTGTAGTAACTGTTAATTTAGATGGGCTGGCTTCATCAGTTGTAATCCCGTTGACGTTCTCGAGCTTAAATTCTGTACCTTGATAAATAGATGCCAAAAACACCTGGGTGTATGTGTCCAGGATGTTTGACGTACTTGGCATATTTGCTTTGGCAGTAAAGATAAAGGTGTTGTCATCAACAATCTTTGTAACAACAAAACCACCGTTAGCATTGTTGTTTCGGCTACCAACTACAATGATTGGGTTACCTTGTACCAAGTTATGAGGATCGTCTGTAACTACCCGGATCTGATCACTATCAGCAACGGTAGTCATTTCAGAAACTTCTAGATCTTGGTCACCATTACGAGAAAAGAATGTTGGGATGTTTCGGATTAGCTCTAGGGTTTCCCACTTAGTAGACTGCAGTCCATATTCAAAGTCAGTGTCGATAAGGTTTTCTGGCTGGGATACACGAAACTTAGATACGGGGTCAGTATAAGTTTTGTCTGGACGCATCTCCGTGCTGTCTTTTTCAATAAAGATCTGGAGTTCGTCAGTGTCGGCCATCGCACTAGTATCAATGTCCAACGTGATTGTCGTTGTACGGGCACTAGTATCTACAACATATGATGATGCGCCCCGGACTGTATCAGGAAATGCATACAAAATTTCGTTTGCTGTAGTGTTAGTGATCGTAAGCAATCGCTTTTGTGCGATCACTTCATTGATGGTTACCGTGCCAGCGGAAGCATCAAATACATATCTATGAATAATCTTTTTTGCCATGTGTCCTTACTCCTTACCCCAGTGCAATAGCGTAGACGATAGCATCAGAATTTATTTCTAATCGCTCATCACCGCCAGCGTTCTTTACATTAACAGAGATACCCACGCCCGAAATGATTTTGTCACTAAGTGTGTTTGCGTTTGTATCATTGGTTGTTACTTTAACTACACCACCGCCAGATGAAGCGGCAGCGCTTTCTGCAGCTGCAACAGCCTGATCTCTTGCTGTCGATGCTACTGTCTCATGTCCTTGTGCATTGCTTTCTGCAGTTTGTGCATCGTTCCTAGCTTGTTGTGCGTCATCCCTATAGTCTTCGGCAGTAAGCATAGCTTGTTGTGCACTGTCTCTATAAGACACCGCCAGGCCAGCCGCATCGTCTGCATCGTCAGCACTATTTGATGCTGCTGTTGCGCTTGCTGCCGCTGCTGATGCTGATGCACCGGCTGCTGCTGCATCTACTATCAATGCCCAATATTGTATATCTGGATTACTCAATAACGGCGTAGTGCCGGCTGATGTATGTGTTGCCTGGTTGATATAAACATTTTGGTTAGATGCGTCTTTAACTATGTCTCGGATGCCATATGTAATGCCAGGGCTCCAATCACCTCGGAATACACCGAGCTCTTGCGCCACCTGGAATTCACCTTGTGCATCAAACGCTAGTACCTTGTTTGCTCGAGCTGCTGCGTTTTCTGATATTTCCAAACTACCAATAGTGTTTGTGATAGAAAACTTAATAGATCTTTCTAGATCTGATTGTTGCTGTTGAGCTAAGATCACCGCTTTATCTAAAGCGTCATTGATAACCTCTGGATAGAAGCCACCTTGGTTTGTTAGATCTGTGCCCTGCAAAGGCTGAACATCAGATGTAATCGTTATGCTAAATCCTACTGCTAGATTGCCTGCTGTCAGTGTAATGTTACCGCCAGGATTATTGTTTTGATCCTGGTTGAGAACAACCGTGTAATCAGTTGTAAGCGTCAGTGTGGTTTCAACACTGGTTGACGCTTCTAATTTAATAACAACAACGTCATCGGCTTCAAAAACTTTGAAGCTGAAAGGAAACGTATCCGCACTCGCAGTACCTGGATACGGCCCGGACTTTCTAACTGTAGAGCTTATGGTCATTGACTATACTCCTGGGATAATATCCTGAGAATATCCCTGTTTGTGTTTAATACGGGCACGCCTGGCATCATCTACTCTCCGGGCTTGCCTTGCCGGTAACCAATCCACGCACGTAATCTGCATCACTTGTCGGATCAATTTTTCCGCTTTCTACATCGACTGCATAACCGATAGGTCTACCCAATACAGTCAACGGTATACCGGTAATTAATGACAACAAGGTTAGAACATCTCTAACATTTTTACCGGTTATATCTCTGTCTTCATCAACAATGTTTATAGCTGTCTTTACTGTGCCCACTGTTGCTGCCTCGAGTAACGAGATAGATGGGCTGGTTGTCATACGGTCATCGTATGGCAAATCATTGAATGAGTTTAACGGTACAATAGCAATATTACCGAATGGCACTAGGGCTGCAGCGCCTCTGAGCTGAGAACCAAAGAACCAGCTGGCCACCTCATCTAGATAACCGTCATCATCCTCATCATCAAAATCACCACCTACTGCCCGGACAATTGCATCAGCAACCAGCATCGGCAATCCGAAACCTAATAGATAGGTCATAAACAATTTGCCTTTGTTGCCACGCCAACCTAGATCCCGGAAGATCTTTGTGTACGCTGTAGCGTTAAGATTAGCCAACATATTAAAATAGCCAGAGAATTGCAGCATAGTCTTATAGAACGGTGATCCTACCTGGAATGCGGCTAGATCTTCTGCAGTCAAACTATCCTGGGTCATCCGAACATTAGCGTCTGCCTGGGCTATAGCTTCTTTTTGTGCATCTACATCCGAGGTAGAGGCAGGCAGCTCTGCCAACACTTTGTTATATGTTGCAAGCCAAACCACGGTATCGACTTGGTTCTGGAATGCTTGCTGTAAAAAATAACCATGTCGCTGCGCCCACTTTTGCACTTTCTGATATTTAGATGGATTTAGCAGCAAATCATTTAGCGTTTCCTGGATATCAAATATTTGGTTACGCTGACGATCTGCCATGAATGGTGACAGTTCCGCCACCTCTTCTTGTGTCCTCATTGGGTTTTTGATGTATGTAGCTAAACCACCTCGCAGATAACGGCCCTCTACTTTTAGAGCAGCTGGAAAATATCCTGTAATTTGCTGCAGTGCGTTTGTGATATTGGCAAACATAATACCAACACCAGTTCTGTTTCTTACAGCGCCCCAGAACCTGTCCATAGTTGTGTTCATGCCACGTTCAATAGTTGTCTGACGGGCAGATCTATTTAGCCAGGGTATGAGCATCTCTTCGATAGCGCCTGGATCTATAGCAGTTAGATTGTCGGCAAACTCTCGGTTACGTAAAATCTTTGTAACGTCTTTGATTGCAGGCTGTAAGAATGAGAACCGCAAGACATCATCGATGTGCTTAGTCATCAACCTAACATCGAGAGATAGAGGCTGGTTATATTCTACACGGCCTTTGGTAAAACCATTGCCGGTGCTAGGCAGCGCTTGTCTAAAATCACCCTCGAGCTCTTCTAGTTTTGCATTACGCTGTGCATCACGCACCATGAATGGATCAGTCTTAGCCGGTACGTATCCACCTCTAAACGTGCCAAACTTATTGTTAATCGGCACTGCTTCCACTTCATTAAAATAATAACCATAGATTTCTTTGTGTGCCTTTTGTGCCAGCGGCTTCATCTCTTCTGTCATATCCCAGACAGACTGCAAGAAATCAAAATCAGCTTTAGTCAAAACACCTTCATCGATCATACGCTGAATAAAGGTATCCCACTTGGCTGTATCCATTTCTTTGTTTTCATCTAGTACAGCCCAACCCCTACCGACTAACAGTTTACGTAGGTTACTTTCATTGCCCATGTGGAGCATAGCCCCGAGCAGTTCAGCTTTACCCAGGCCACCGTTTTCATTGCCGAATGTATAATTAAATTCACCAGCAATAATTTTGCCTTTGCCTAGATCCAGCTTGGCAATCATTTCTGCATAACGTCTTGTGTAGTTGTTACGCTCTACACGATAAAGATCGATAGCAGATCTGATTGGACGCCAAATATATTTAGTAAATGCACCAGTGCCGGCAGCTCCATCCATACTGTCTGCCCAATGCTCTACACGGCGCAGCTGGGCCTTTGTAGTATTGATAGACCTCATGATCCGAGCTTTACGTCCTGGAGCTTCTGTAGTGCCCTCTGGAGTATCTGGTATGCCTATCTCTACTAGACGTTCATTTAGCTCACTCATGACGCCTTCTAGCTCGATAGCTTTGCCATCTATGGTGATTTGTTTATCACGGCGTGACTGATACCAAAGAGATTGGATCATGTCGTTTAATGTGTCGAATTCTTCACCGGTCAGATCTTTAACATCACGGCCACCCATTCTTGATGCATCTAAAATCAACGGCTCTAGTTGAGCATACATATCTGGGTTATATTTTTTCAGCGCATCTACATAATCTAATGGGCTGTCTTTCTTTGGCCCTAGATTGTATGCAGCCAGAATAGACCGGGCAGCATTGACTAGATCCATGTTTCTTGTTTTTGACAGCTTCTCATCAGATCTGAATACCATCTTAAATAGCTTCAGAGCTTTGTCGTAATTTTTGTGTACCTCTACTGCTTCACGGGCTAGCTGGTTTTGTATTAGTTGTGCACGCTTGGCGCTGACCGCAGCTGCGCTATCACCTTTTTTCATAGCAGCTTCTGCAGCTTTCACTGCTTTAGCTTCGTTCCTAGAAAACTGTGATGGCCGTATGTCTCGTAGTTTCTTTTTGGCCAGTAGATCTTTTGCAACCTGTTTGGCTGCTGCCACCTGGTAACGTACAGGCTGCATAGATTTAGATAAAAATCGTAGTTCGACAGATATAAACCGTGCTCGAGCTTCGTTATGTAATGCCTCTTGCACTTGCAGTTCTTGCTGCCTTGGATCTGTCATGTCGCTAAATTCACTTAGCATACGTTCATCAGTACGCTCAGTGATAACCTGTTGCATAGGTCTAGCTTCCATCAGTGCAGTGATCATGCTTTGGCTTGTCTCATAGCCAAACATCTCAGCCACAACAGATACCGGCATACCATCTTTGGCAACCATGCCGTATTTGCCAAACCCTAGTTTTTTGATTTGCTCTGCAGTAATGCCCGGCATTATCGCCTTTATGTCATCGATAGATATCTTGTGGCCTTCTTTTGCTGCCACTCTTTCGCCTTGTTCGTTGACAAATTCTCCACGCTTCAAGAAACCGATCAGCTGGTAAATCTTTTCTTTTTCTAATTTACGAGCCTCTTCTTCTGCCACTTTTGTACGTGTTGCCTTGACTGATTTTTGCAGCTCTTTGATCACCCGGCTTCTAGCATTAGACAACCATTTGACCTGTCTCATGCTGGCCTTAGTCATATCGGTTACAGCCTGGTCATGGGCCTCTTTCATTACCTCTTGATATTCTGCCCAGGTAGCGTCATCCATGCCGCTTTCTTCTTGCGTCATGAACATGGCTTTCATGTTGTACACTTGCTCCGCCTGGTTGATCTTATCTTCACTAGCAAGCATACGATCCATCACACCCCTAACCTCATCAGTTAAGATTGGCAGATCTACACCGTTTTCCTGTCTGTAGATTACATTTAGCTCGTCCCTGATTGACCGGTATATACGGCGGAGGAAAGCACTAAACCGATCAAACAGGGACTGCATTTTGACGCTTGGAGCTTTGCCCTCGAACAAATAAATCTCAAAGTTATAAGCAAAACTTTCGTGATACTTTCTTTGCTCATTGAGAGATAGCTTGTTCCATGCGTCTAAGTTTTCGACACCAAAGAAATCCAATAGAGTTTGGAAATCATCTTTCATTCTGGTTGTCGCATTTTCTTTGCCGGCCAGATCGGCCATGACAGTCAACATAAAGTGAGCTGTCTCATGTAGGAATGTCGAATAATCTGCGTCTTTGTTTAAGATAGTTGTCAGTGTCTTCGGATCGAAACCACCTCGAGCACCACCAGGTATTTTTTCCTGGGATAGAATTTCGCTTTGTTGCTGGCCATCACCGACAGCTGTTTCCATATCACCGACTACGCCTTCTTCATATGTAAAGGCAGGCATCAGCCCGGTCTTTTGTTCTGCAAAGACTGTATCTTCTACAGATGCTGTTCTGTTTTGTGGGCCATATGGGCCAAAGTTAAGCCAGCTGTTTTGGCCTCTTGTTTCTGTTGTGATAGCTGCACGGGCAGATCCGGTAAACAATCTGATGTGCGCTTGCCAGGCATTCTCTTCACCGTCATACCTAAAACCAGAACCCTCTATACCGTGCCCAAACGCATCGTGTACGGCTCTAAACAGGTCATTGGCTAGAACCCTCTTAGGTTCACCATCAAGGCTGCCATACGGCCATGTAAGGCCCGTATCAGCCAGCATAGGATTTTCAGTAGAGCTGGCTGTTTCTTCTGAACCGAAACCAGCTTCTGATGCAAACACGCCCATAGTCTGGCTAGAACGTAATTCACGCATAGCGTTCCACGGGTTGCCGCCATATGGATCGGTAGTTTCATCAAAGAAATAGAATTGATATCCAGCATCTACTAGCGCCTGATATTGTGCTGTAGTTTGCTTGATTAGATTTTCATATGCTTCGAGCACCACCGGGTCATTCGGTGTATGCTGCATCTGTTCATATGCATCGGCTATACGTGTAGCCAGATCTGTGTTTACTCGGACGTATTCTCGCTGTCGTCTAAGATCGATGTTATTGTCTCGAGCATATCGTTCGGCAACTCTGACGAGGTTGATGTCTGGGCCGGTTGCTCCACCGATGGTTGGCGCACCTTGTAACGGCGCAAGGCTTCCGCCTCTATACCCATCTCTTCTGTCTCGCTGGTTAAGAATTCCGTCTCCATCTCCAGGTTGTGTTCCTCCTGGCTGGACAGCGGCCTGTTGTTTGAGCTCATTGTCTACCTCCTTTATAGTAGCGTTTATATCAGCATCAGATACGCCACGGTTCCGCGCTAGTGCAGCAGCAGCATTAGCGTAGTCTGGTGCTTCTTGATCTTCATATCCCGTGTTACCTTCTTGCTCCGAAACTTTCGCAGCATCATACAACCGCTTCTCGGGATACCAAAGCAGCGCCTGTAGGTCTGCCATTGTAAGCGATTTTTGCTCTTGTTGCAATAAACTCAACGCTTGAGCAAACACCTTTCTAATCTGCGCTCTTTCTGGTGGGCCTTGTGGTGCTTCCTTTTGTCCATCTAAATATACGGCCTGCATATTGCCTGATTTACGCAATTCATCACCGATACTCATACGCTTCTGATTTGCTTTAGGCTGGCCCAGTGTGTCGGTTACTACCTTTGCATTGGCCTCATCGGTCATCAAACCAATCTCTGCCATAGCAACTCGGTTAGCTGGCTTTGTGCTAGCCTTTAGAATTGCAACAGCAACCTCATCGATGTTCGACATTTTCATCTTCATCTTGATGATTTTTTCAAATGCCGCTTTGTCTTCTTTGGTCATGCCTTTGATCAAAGATTTCATCGCCTGACGTTTTACTTTTGATTGCTTACTAAAATCAGTGATGAGCGTCCCGGTCATACGGCCCCAGGTACGCATCAGCCATCTGTCCATAGTCAGCTGTTCAAAATGGCCGTACAAGTTTGCAAAGAAACCATTACCAATCTTTGGCCCCAGGATAGCTGCGCCATACACCATTGTGGTTTTGTTTTCACCAGATACTTTTTTACCGGTGAATGCCTCTACCTCTTTGACGCTATGCATGGTGGTCATGAAACTTTCAAATGCCTCAAAACCATACTGGTCAATCATTGTGTTATAGAAATCTAGACCGCTGTTGATTGCGATTGTTGCTTGACCATCGCCTATGTCAGTTGGCATACGGCCTTCTGCCTTAAACCTGGCGTATGCTTTTTCTGCTAGCTCAAAGTTTTTATTTACCTTGAGCCCGTTTGATGTGACAGCCAGAGCCCATGTAAATGCAAACTTAGCCTGTGGATCTGTAGCCACCTCTGGATGTATGAGAGAAACAAGACGCAACGCCTTGGTAATCTTTTCATCATACCAACCGACAGCATTTGGATTTGTTTGAATAGCAAACAGCGCATCAGCAATTACTGCATCAACAAGATATTTTTCTGTTGCTACAGAGAAATCAGACAGATCAACGCCAGCTGCTTTTGCTGCTTTTGTAACTCTATCTTGTATTGCTACTTTGAGATCACGGTTTGTCGCAAATTGTTGCGACCCGGCAAATTCAAAACTGTTCTCCAGTTTACTGACATCGAGGACACTATCAGGTACTGGTTTGCCAGGCCGCTGCTCCCTGCCTCTTTGATAGAACACGCCCTCATCTAGTCTGGGTGATATACGAGGCAGATCTGCTAGACCAGCTTCAGCATTGATAGCAGTAACCTCGTTGTCAGACAGCACCCTGATAACTTTCATGCTGCCTGAGATCAACCACTCACCGGTCATGTTTGGATTTGTTTTATATCTGTAATGACCATCGCTTGGTATCTGATCTGTAATGTGTGCAGTCCGGGGAATGATCTCACCCTGTTTGTTTCTGCTTGCACGTTCATTAGCTGTAGTCTGCCAATCTACATCAGCTGGCAGTTCTACTAGCGCCCATACCTGGTTGTCTGGCCTGTAGTCTGGTTTTGTACTTTCTCGAGATGTTTTGCCGCCAATATGGCTTGCCATTGGCAAATCACCAGAATGCCAGCCAGGTCTAAACGCCAGCTCACCAATCTTAGATTTAACTTTACCAGAGGCAACTTGTGGCCCTACCTCGGCTTCAATCCATTCATTTGTTTTGACCGGTGTGTTTGCGTTTACAAACAACGGGAACAATTCACCTGGTCTGTTTGGATCTATCCTAAATAGCTTGTATGCCTGGACAGTATTACGAGGCTCTACCTTTCCTTGCTGGAATAACGTCTTGCCTGTTGTCTCATCAATGCCCGACTGTTGTGCTTGTTCCACAGCCAACGCATCTGTATTTGATTGCTGCAGTATGTTCGCAGTTTCTGTAGACCACGTACCGCTATTGAATTGTGATTTAACTGCTTTGTTATCAAAGACTACAATCTCGTTAGCACCCTCTGGGCCTAAAGGCATGATAACGCCATCATAACCTTCAGCAATTAGTTTATCTCTAAAACCATCTGCTGCAGCTCTGCCGCCTTGTCTGATCTGCTGTTTCTCATCTAGCGTTGCCATGTATGGATTTTCTAATCGAGCATACATCGGCAGAATATTTGCGCCCACACCGTCATCAGGTAACCGGCCAGATGCTTTTTTGTTTGCTTTCTGATCAGCGTAAATTTTTGCCAGGGTAGGATCGTCTGTTAAATAAACACCAGTGCCCAGCCAGCCAGTGTCGTTTCTGTTTGGGTGGTCAAAATCAAAACTGTCGATGCTATCTGCAGTGCCATGATAGACAACTTTTGGTGAGCCATCTTCTTCAGTTAAAACAGACTGACCAAAAAATCCCTTAAACTCTGGTGTTTCAAAACGAACCTGGCCATTTGGTTCAAACAGCTGTTGTGCTGCAGCTGCTTCTTGTTGAGCTGGCTGCATGGCGGCTTGTTTCTGATTAACGATCTTGTACATATACTCGCTGTAAAAATCAGCAGGCAACACGCCCAAATCAGCTGATTGCGTCACAACAAAATCACGCACAAAATCTGCATAATTAGATGCAACATTGTCTGTGTATTGGCCGGTAGCTTTAATCTGATCGAGAATGTTTTTACGTACTTGTGATGCGCTTTCTTTGAAACCTTCTATTTCTGCATTCTTTTCTTCGACAATACGCAGCGCCTCTTCTGTCATTGCTTGTCTGTCTTTGGCAAACTGTGCAGCTTCGTTAGCGCTCATGCTGTCTTCAGATACACGCATATGCGGCTGCAATGATGTACCTAGATCTGTGCCGGCAATTTTAGCTGCATACTCACCAGTTGCCACTTTTACATCGCCCTGGCCACCAGCTGCATTTATTTCTTTCAACTCATTAGCAACATCTGGTGACACTGCTTCAAGCTGTTCCATTGTGACGCCGTTGTTTCTTAGCTGCTGATTTAAGATTTCGGCATCGATGTAAATGTTTTTAACATCCTTACCGTCAGCTGTTGCCTGGATAAAATTTTGGAATGCTGTTGGGTTTCTTGATTTTGTTTTGCTGTTAGTAGATAGCGTTGACAATTGATCAATAAATGCTGTTTCTTTTGTTGCTGCTTTTGCTTTTACAGCATTGCTTGCAAAGCTAACTGATGCGCCCGGTATAGCTAGCAGTGTCATACCACTGCCCACCTTTTCAAAGATGTGCACTATTCTTGATGAGATCTGCGCTCGGCCTTCTTCTGTAGATACCAGGCTTTCAAATTCACCCTCACTGAATTCTTTGGCTAGCTCTGTACCAATGATTGCTGAGATCTCTTGCAGCACTTCTGTTGATACTTCTGCTGCCCATGTTTTGGCGTATGTAGTACCAGCAGCTGCGAATGCATTTCGCATAGATGGTTTTTTCATCGATGCTGCAATGTCTTTGGTTACTCGTTTCATCAATGCTTTTTTGAACGGTGAAGCAACAACACTCAAACCAGCTGTTTCGAGCAGTGCGTTTACTACACCAACACCGCTAGATGCATAGACCGCCACATCCTTGTCTACGCCTTCTTCAATCATTTCTATATATGAATGACCGCTTTCAATCGTGTAGGCTTCTGCGCTCATCTTAGCCACAAAGCCAGCGAAAAAACCTGAGACAAATGCAGTTGGTACTGTCACCAGTTCTTCTGGTGTTGCTATCTGTGGGCCTGCCTGACCGGCAATAGCAACCGCTGTTGAATAAGTCATACCCGTGTAAGTACCAAACTTAATCGCCTTTGGTATTGTCTTTGACATCTGGCCAACAAACTCAGATGCGTTTTCCCACATACCTGATCCATCGCCCTCGAGCTCCTGGATACGTTCATTGATTTCAACGATCCTTGCATCGATAGCTTCTGTACCTTGGCCTGTTTGTTTTAGATTACCCAACCGGCCCAGCTCGTCCATGAGCTGTCCTTTTTCAAAACCTTGTGATGTGTTTCTTTTTAGGTTTACAACACCATCAAATACATTTTCTATAATACCTAGTTCTTCGGTATCATCATGTGCGATAGCTGCAAACTCTGGGTTTCTTAATTGTTCAGCCAGGAACGGGCTTTGTTTCGCCAGGTTGTTGTTAAATATATCAACCTGTTTTTTTCTTTCTTTTAATTTTTTAACAGCCTCATCGCTGTCCAACTTTACACCTGGTGGCAGATCCAGGCTTTGCTGTAGCCTTTGCGCTTCGCCTACTTTGTCCGGGTCATTGCTGGAAACAGCTTGCAGCATTTGCTTGAGCAGTTTTTCGCTCTCAGCATTTTCTCGTTCTATAAGTTTGTCGAATGGATTGCTGTTGATCTCGCCATAGTTCTGGCTAGGTGCTGCGTTTACTAGTTGGTCAAATGGATTGTCTGCCATTATTACTGTCCCAGGCTTTGTATATACTGATTAGCTTCTGCTGCGTTTTTCGGCTTGTTTGCCCGTAACCACATTTCAGCTATTTTCTTTTCAGAAACCCTCATGTTTGCATTGTTAAATGCTGTAACAATTAGTGATCTCACATCTACTGG
>Ga0099849_1000398_pt1 | contig 20014 bp, 32 predicted proteins | sample CB_VirMetaG_4_FD_78177 | JGI IMG/M metagenome (GOLD analysis project Ga0099849, IMG submission 78177) | Freshwater to marine saline gradient viral communities from Chesapeake Bay - CB_1508_1M Viral MetaG | ecosystem: Environmental > Aquatic > Marine > Coastal | place: USA: Chesapeake Bay... | reverse complement strand
TGCTTTTTCGGGTCCTATTGCCGTATTCGTTAGCGTATTTCTCATCTACCCACTTGGACAGTCATCTTGGTTCTTTGCACCGTCGTTTGGCGTGGCAGCGATATTCAGATTCCTATTATTCCTTCAAGGCTTCCATAACTGGACGCTCAACCCCTTTCATATGATGGGAGTTGCAGGTATTCTTGGTGGAGCATTGCTTTCTGCGATCCATGGTGTTACAGTAGAGAACACTCTGTATCAAGATGGTGAACAAGCAAATACTTTCAAAGCATTTGATTCAACTCAAGAAGAAGAAACCTATTCTATGGTTACTGCAAACCGCTTCTGGTCTCAGATCTTCGGTATTGCGTTTAGTAATAAGAGGTGGTTGCATTTCTTTATGCTCTTTGTTCCTGTTATGGGTCTTTGGACATCTTCCATCGGTATTATTGGTCTTGCTCTCAACCTTCGCGCTTATGACTTTGTTTCCCAGGAAATCAGAGCATCAGAAGACCCAGAATTCGAGACTTTTTACACGAAAAACATACTTCTGAATGAAGGTCTTCGTGCCTGGATGGCTCCAGTGGATCAACCACACGAACAGTTTGTATTCCCAGAAGAAGTTCTTCCTAGAGGTAACGCACTGTGAACGGTTGGTTCGTTCTCATTTACTTTATCTGCTTTGCTACTATTGCAGGTGCGGCATTTGCGATGATGTGGTCGAATATTCAATCCATTAATGTGGAGATGAATAAACCGAAACCACGTCATCCTGAAGCACCTGCCCCTGGTGATGAAGTAATGTATGTAGATCTTTCTAGAGATAAACTCGAAGACCTTTACAATAAAGAATAATAATGTCAGAATTCGTCCGCCGACATATTGGTCCATCGAAAAAACAACAGACTCAGATGCTAAAAGATCTGGGTCTTTTTAGTCTTGATGAACTGGTAAATCAAATTGTTCCAAAGTCTATTCTTATCAGTAAAGAAGAGGCATATAAAAACCTTCCTGAAGGTTGCGATGAACAACAAGCATTAAAAGAATTACGTGTTATCGCAGATAAAAATACAATCATAGATCGTAGTGATCTTGGTTACTATGAAACATTCTGTCCTCCTGTAATTCAAAGGAATGTTTTTGAAAACCCTGCATGGTATACATCTTACACTCCATATCAAGCAGAGATATCTCAAGGTAGATTGGAGGCACTGTTTAATTTTCAGACACTCATCACAGAACTAACCGGGTTTCCGATTGCCAATGCATCACTTCTAGATGAAGGAACTGCAGCTGCAGAGGCAATGATTATGAGTTATGGTGCTGCAAAAGGAAAGAAAAAGTTTGTCGTAGATGACAATGTATTTCCTCAAACTCTTTCAGTAATTAAAACAAGAGCAAAACCATTAGGTATTGAAGTAGTGGTATGTGATCTACGATCTCACGTATCATTTGAAGATGTATTTGGAATGTTAATTCAACTTCCTGGTAAAAACGAAGAAGTGTGGGATCCAACTACTATCATCTATACTGCAAAAGAATATGATGTTCTTGTAACTGTTGCTATTGATCCTTTCCTACAGGTTCTAATGAAACCTGTTGCCGAATTTGGTGCAGATATTGCCGTTGGTAGTTGCCAAAGATTTGGTATTCCGATGGGTAATGGTGGTCCTCATGCTGCATATTTTGCAACAATTGAAAAGTTTCAACGTAAGATACCTGGAAGAATTGTTGGTCAGTCTGTAGATAAAGAAGGTAATAAAGCACTACGACTTGCTTTACAGACTCGTGAACAACATATTCGTCGTGATAAGGCAACTAGTAATATATGTACTGCACAGGCACTTCTTGCTGTTATGGCAGGATTCTATGCAGTTTATTATGGTCCTGACGGATTGACAAAGATTGCAAATAACTTGTTTGATCTTGAGGATATTCCCCTCAGGGAAAAACCCTGGTTACAACAAGAAGTATTCAATCGATATCACAGTGAAACTGAATTAATGCGATATATCTATCGTCTTGCCAAGAAGGATTTTTCTCTTATTGATGGAATGATTCCTCTTGGTAGTTGCACGATGAAACTTAATGCTGCTGCGGAACTCATGCCGGTTAGTTGGCCTGAGTTTGGTAATATTCATCCATTCTCTTCTGATCATTACCTTGAAGGATATTATGAATTGATTCATAAACTTGAAGAATGGTTATGTACAATCACTGGATTTGAGGGTATGTTCCTTCAACCAAATGCTGGATCGCAAGGTGAGTATGCAGGTCTCTTGACTATTCGTGCATATCATGAAAGTCGTGGTGATAGTCATCGTGATATATGTCTGATTCCAAGCAGTGCTCATGGAACGAATCCAGCAAGTTCGGTAATGGCAGGAATGAAAGTTGTTGCTATTAAGTGTAAAGATAATGGAGATATTGATCTTGATGATCTGCGAGAAAAAGCATCATTTAATTCAGAAAATCTTGCATGTATCATGGTCACATACCCGTCAACACACGGTGTATTTGAACCTGGCATTCGTGATATTTGTGATATTGTCCATGAATTTGGTGGACAGGTTTATATGGATGGTGCAAATTTAAATGCCCAGGTTGGTTTGTCTCAACCTGGAAAATATGGTGTTGATGTTTGTCACCTCAATTTACATAAAACTTTTTGTATTCCTCATGGTGGAGGTGGTCCTGGTGTCGGTCCTATTGGTATTAAAGATCATCTGATTCCTTTTGTCCCTCAACATATTTCTGCTGCTCCTTATGGAAGTGCAAGTATTCTTCCTATTCCATGGATGTATATCCGTATGATGGGTGGAAAGGGACTACGTGATGCCACTGAAGTTGCTCTTTTAAGTGCGAATTGGATTGCTGATCAACTTGAAGATTACTTCCCAGTTCTATATCGTGGTCCTAATAATCGTATTGCTCACGAATGTATTCTAGATATTCGACCTTTTAAGCAGGTGACTGCTGAGGATGTTGCAAAACGTTTAATGGACTATGGATTTCATGCACCAACTTTAAGTTGGCCAGTCGCTGGGACTGTCATGGTTGAACCTACTGAGAGTGAGTCGTTTGAAGAACTTCAAAGATTTGTTGATGCTATGAAACAGATACGTCAAGAGATTGATACTAATCCAGATCTTTTAAAAAACGCACCACATACTGCAAGATGCATATCTTCAGAAGAATGGGATCGTAATTATACTAGGCAACAGGCTGCGTATCCTATGAACCAAGAGGAAAAGTTTTGGCCTGCGGTTGCGAGAATTGATAATGTTTATGGCGATAGAAATTTAGTTTGTTCATGTCAGGTTGAGATGAGTGATTATAGTTAATTTGAATTAGGAATACCTGACAATAACAAATTGATATCCAAAATATGGTAATATATACTGCAGTTGCGTAAACTTAAATGAAGTTTTTTCTCGCACTTTTCGCTTCAATATTTTTTGCTGCACCTGCCTGGGCAGTAGATGTTCAAATGGGGTCAGGTGGAAACTTGATTTTTGATCCATCTGAGGTTACAATATCTGCAGGAGAATCAGTTCACTTCGTGAACAATATGTTACCTCCACATAATGTTATCGTTGAAGATCACCCAGAACTCTCTCATGAAGCATTAGCAATGATGCCTGGCGAAGAGTTTGATGTTACTTTTGCCGAAGCTGGTGACTATACTTACTGGTGTGCTCCACATAAGGGTGCTGGTATGATCGGAACGGTGCATGTCGAATGAAGTATACACACAATTATATGAAAATTTTTCTTGATACTGCTGACACAGAAATTATTAACGAATATTTTAAAACTGGACTGGTAGATGGTGTCACTACCAATCCCACTTTGATTATGAAGAGCGGTAGAAATCCTGAGGATGTCTATCAAGAAATCAAAGATATTGGTGTTCGTGATATCAGTATGGAAGTTGTTGGTGATGAGGGTGAAATGTATCGTGAAGGCAAACGTCTTTACGAAAAGTTTGGTCATGTATGTACTGTTAAAGTCCCTTGCACACGAGAGGGTCTTGCAGTCTGCAAATCTCTCTCCGATCAGAACATAAAAGTCAATGTCACATTGATCTTCAGCGCCGCACAGGCAGTTCTTGCGGCAAAGGCGGGGGCAACATATGTTTCACCATTTGTAGGACGCTTAGACGACCAGTCAGTGGCAGGCCTGGAGGTTGTCAGAAGTATCTCTGAACTGTATCGCATTCATGGAGTTAGGACACAGGTTCTTTCAGCATCAATTCGTAGTGTGCAACGTGCTGTGAGGTCATGGTATAACGGTGCTGAAATCTGCACCATGCCACCTAAAGTTTTTGACCAAATGTATGACCATATTCTTACCGATAAAGGTCTTGAGATTTTCGATCAAGACTGGGCCTCGGTAAAGAGTGATTGACGACGATGCACCCTATAAAGTGGCTGAGATCATTCGTGATACTTGGCCTCAACTTTACTATTTGAAGAAATCAACAATGACATTTATAGTATATTCTAAGGACGGTTGTCCCTATTGCACTAAGGTTCAACAAGTTTTGGAACTAGCAGAAGTCAAGTATGTGATATATAAACTTAATAGGGACTATACCCGTGAGCAATTTTATGATAAATTTGGGAAAGGTTCCACCTTCCCAAGAGTCGTTAAAGATGAAGAACTCATTGGTGGTTGTATGGAAACTGTTAAGTATCTAAGGGAACAAAAACTGGTCTAATGGAACAAAACCTCATCGACATCTATGATCTTATTGAACATGCTATTGATAATGCCTTTGAGGGACAAATGAATCTAAAATTTTACGATTATCTAAAAGATACAAAAACTAAAAAGTATGAGGTCGATGCATTCATTGAAAGCACCACAGCAGCAGAACTTAGTGATTTAACATTGGAACTTGAAGAGTATCTGAAAGGTGGTCAAGATAATGAACATAAACAACTTCGAGAAGGTTATGGTCATATCCCTAAACCTCAAGCAAGAAAAATAAAAAATTATTTGTATAGTATCTTAGAAGATGCGTGGAGGTATAGTAATGACCGAAAACCAGGAAGACGAAAAAAGCAATCTAAATAAATCAGATCCTCATATTAATCGTGGGGTAGAGTTGCTGTTACGCAACAGGAGGAGAAAACCAGAACCGCCCAAAACTTTTCAGGTAAAGTTCGGCAAGATGGTCTCTCTTTTCCGACGAGAGATTGTATTTCATCTGAACTTTTATCTGGATATCAGAAAGAAATAATCTCTGGAGGACAGAAAATGTTAGCAGTAACTCTCACTATTGGAACACTAGTTTCCATTATGTTCTTTTTTGTTGGAGGTGTGGTAGGATGGCTCGCAAAAGAGCACCAATTCCAAACCCAACCCGTTTATACTCATCCAGAGATGTTTGATGAAAACGGAAATGTATTACCAGATGAAATTTTAGCAGTACGATTTGAAAATAGCTATGACGAATTCGACGAGGAAGATGACAACAACTAAAAAACCTAGGAAACCTAGGACAACAACTAAAAAGCAGTTTACCGTCAAAGCAGAACCAGAAACTTTGCCACAAAATCCTTTTGTATTTGAAATTCTTGAACTAGCAAGTAAGCAAAGGGCAAAGGCAAAAAAGGTTGAGACTCTTCAGACCTATGATCATATTTCTTTAAAGTCTATTTTTATTTGGAATTTTGATCAAAGTGTAATCTCTCTTTTACCTGAAGGGGAAGTTCCTTATGGAGACTCTGACGATCAATCTATCTACTCTGGGACTCTTTCTGAAAATATTGCTAAGGAAGCAAAAGGCGGTGAATCAGCCACTGGTCAAGATTTAGATGGTAGAGGTAAAACTTCTCTTCGTAGAGAATATCAAAACCTTTATCATTTTGTGAAAGGTGGTAATGATAGTCTATCTGCTATTCGTAGAGAAACTATGTTTATCAATATGCTTCGAGGACTTCATCCTAAAGAAGCAGAGGTTTTGATACTTGTAAAGGATAAACGTCTTACTGACAAATATAATATTAGTTTAGATATTGTTAAGGAGGCATACCCTGATATCAACTGGGGAGATCGCTCATGACAGCAGCAGTAGAATTTAAGGAGGAAGAGATGGGAAGTCTTCCATTTAACCCGGAAGATCCTTCGTCATATGGTTGCCAAATTCTTCAAGAAAAAACCACTCTTGAAGCAGCAAATGATAAATCATTACCTAACGACGCTGTACTAATCTGGTATATTGTCGATGGTGTAGAGTGTGTTGACCTTACGAGATGCAAGAAAACATCTCAACTTTTTGATATGTACTATGACCGATATGGTAAAGGTGCTGTGCAAAGAATTGATTTTGGATATGGTCAAATGAATCCAAAACTTTGGGGGAACAAATCAAAAAAAGAAAAGAAAAAGAAATGAAAGACAATGATCTGCGGGATCAGATAAATTCATTGATCCGTGATGAAATACAAGATGTAATTAATGATTATGTTGATGAAAAAGATGAACTTAAAAAAAGTGGAATTGGATTTGTTGGGACTGATGATCAGGATCAGCTAAAGGTTAATATATCTCAGAAAGAGATTGATAAAATTATAAAAGAATATAAAAAACTAAAGAAAAACAATAGGTCAAATCTTACGCACATTAAAAAACTTGGTCTGCTTGATAAGAATGGTAACCCATTGAGTTGACAACCAGATTAAATAGCATTATGATCGTTAGCATGTATTATTATCATCATGTATAAACCATATTCACCAGAGTGGCACAGGTATAGATACCTGAAGGAAGCCATTGACAAATACCTGGATGACTACGTTGATAATGACGTAATTCGCGATGATATTCTGAGTATTCTTGGTGATCGATCTGAAGCAGCATACGCTGAGTTCAACAAAACTTCAGAACTAGAATCTAAACTCCGAAAGAACTAACATGCTCTCCACCCAATACAGACTCAGACTAGAGTCCATTTGCAGATGTATTGCGAACAAAGAAGAGGTTCCCCTAGAGGATATGATCTGGGCAGAAAAACTTGCCAAAGCTCATACTCTTGCCAGAGATTGGTTAAACAAAGCACGTCGTCAGGCTAAAGGCATTGAAGAAGGTAGCACTGATGATTTTTTAAATAGGATGGGATTAGGAGACCCCGACCCATCCAATCATAGAACGGGGTTTGGGGGTGCTGACGAAATTGTAGATTGGTTTCAGAGAGATAAACCCGACGATTGGCGACAGAGGGACTGATGGATTTAATCCTGGAATGAAAAGGAGGCAACGTGACTAAGTTTTTAATGTTCACAAAAGAGTCTTGCGGCCCTTGTGGACTTGTCAAGAAGTATATTACTGCTCTCGATGATTCCCGAGAGAGTGTTATTGAGGAAATTTATCTTGATGATTTTAGTAATGTTCCAATTCCAGAGGAGAACTTGGAACTTGCTAAGAAATATAGTGTGACCGCCACTCCTGTTCTTGTAATAACTGATGGGGATGGAGAACTGTTAGAAACTTATATTGGTGGTATGTCAATCACACAAAACATTCGTAAGTTGTGGACAAAGTATGAAGTTTGAAGATATTACACCTGAAACTTACGAAAAAATGAACGAGGAGTTTGAGGAAGAAGGCCTTGCCTTCCGAATTATTGTCCCTACTCAAGAAGAAATCGACAAGTGGAGAAGTAAAGATTAATGCAAGTATCAATTTATTCTAATGGAAATCAAGAATGTGAGAGAGCATTTTCTCTTTTAAAATCAGTGCATCTTGATGAAGTTGTTGTATATGAACTTGATGAACATTTCACTGAGAAACAATTTAGAGATGAGTTTGGTGATGAGGGAGAGTACCCCATGATTTCTATTGGTATGTTCAGGGGAACTCTTAAAGAAACTCTTAATCATATGAATCTTAATGGAATGTTTTTGTAACACATTTTACAAAAACACTTGACTAAATAAGGTATGAAGGTCTATAATAGATCTGTCGTTCATCCCACTCGTGGGACGCAAGTAGGTCGCGGAACGGATCGTTCATCTCTTCGGAGACGCAAACGACTGAAGGAACGGGAAAAACGGATCCTCGGAAACGAGAGAAGGTTTAATTTCACCCTAGTATTTCAGGAGTAACTACCATGAACACCTTAACACTCATCAAAAAGCAAATCGATAAAGCAGCAGCATTGCATGATGCTCAAATCAATGTTACCAAATATCGTGGCGTTGATTGCAAAGTGCATGAAGCCCCTGAGGAAACTCACGGCACCTTCTGCTATCGTGGTCGCACATACGTAAAGTGATATGGAAGCACTACAATTAACCGGGATCGTATCCTTAAGTTGTGTAGTATTACTTTCTATTCTTTACGGTGAGTTAACCCTCTTACACAAAAGTTAGGAGAGGAAAATGCTGAAGATCAGACTTGAGTATGATCTTCCAGTATATGATCCAGATAAACATGATCCAGATAGAACATTCGCGTTTTTGACGTATCGTGGTGTAAATTATGCTAAATGGGTTTTACTTAAATCCAGAGGCTCACAAAACTGGAAAACAACGATATGAGGACCTTGACGGGTCCTCTTTTTTTGTCTATAATTATTGGAAGTATATTCTTTTTATGGACAGAGAAAAACTCAAATTAATCGTGAGGAACTTAAAGTCTCTTGTCGATGCACTAGAGTCTGAGGTATACTCAAATGTGGATGCATACAAGGCAGAAAACTTTGATGATCCCGCACCTAATTACATAGTAGATTACGACGAGGTATTTGAAGACGATGATGATTAATACTGCTAAACTGATTAGTGTGACTCCTGATGCAGAGAAGCACATGGCCTACTGTGCCCGTGTTAGCAACCCTGCTAATCAGGGAAATGAAAAGTTCTCTGGTCTTCTCAAGTATTGTGTAAAGCATCAGCACTGGAGTATCTTTGAGCAGGCATACATGACTCTGGAACTAACTACTACCAGGGGCATAGCGGCTCAAGTGCTGCGCCACCGTAGCTTCACATACCAAGAATTTTCACAACGGTATGCTGATAGTTCCTTACTTGGTGAGAAGATTCCCTTACCGGAACTACGTCGTCAAGATGAGAAGAATCGTCAGAACTCGATTGATGATTTAGATCCATTTGAAGTTCAGACTCTGGAACTCCAGATGCAAACTCTTTTCGATTCTTCCATGGCACTCTATCAGCAGATGCTGGGACGTGGTGTGGCAAAGGAGTGTGCTCGTTTTGTTCTTCCTTTGGCCGTGCCCACAAAAATTTACATGACGGGATCAGTTCGCTCATGGATTCATTATATTGATCTGAGATCTGCAAACGGAACACAGAAAGAGCATATGGATCTTGCTCTGAGTGCGAAAGAGATCTTTATCGAACAGTTTCCTGCCGTTGCGGAAGCAATGGAATGGATTTAATAAATACTAGAAAAGGATTGAACGTTTATGCCAACGTACCCAGTTATTAATTTAGAGACAAAAGAAAAAAAGACCCTTAATATGACCATGAAGCAGTATGCTGAATGGAGAGAAGAAAATCCAGGATGGGATAAAGATTGGTCGCAAGGATGTGCTGGACAATCTACAGAGTTTAAGTGGACAGGAGAAGCAAAGTCAAGTGGTTGGAATGAAGTTCTGGACCGAGCATCCAAACAACCGGGTGCAAACGTTCAGAAACACCGCGACTACTCCTTCTAATCTAAAACAGCTTATGCCAGCAAAAAGAAAGTCTCAATCACCCGTTGTCCCATTTGGGATGTCTAATAAGCACATGAAAAGAAAGAAACCAATCAATGTAGACTTGATGAAACGCATCGAGCCTCTGACAGAGAATCAACAAGAACTTTTCCGCTGTTATGAAAATGATCAAAACATTGTTGCTTATGGGTGTGCGGGAACAGGAAAGACCTTTGTCACTCTCTACAACGCTCTTAGAGATGTTCTTGACCCAAAGACTCCATATGAAAAGATCTATATCGTCAGGTCTCTTGTAGCGACTAGAGAGATTGGTTTCCTTCCAGGAGATCATGAAGATAAATCTTCACTTTACCAAATTCCTTATAAGAATATGGTGAAGTATATGTTTGAAATGCCTACAGATACAGACTTTGAAATGCTGTATGGCAATCTTAAAAACCAAGGAACTATTTCTTTTTGGTCTACATCATTTATTCGTGGTACGACACTTGATAATTGTATTATTATTGTAGATGAATTTCAAAACTTGAACTTCCATGAACTTGATAGTATAATTACAAGGATCGGACAAGATTCTAAAATTATGTTCTGTGGTGATGCAACACAATCTGATTTGGTTAAAGCATCTGAAAAAACTGGCATTGCTGATTTCATGAAAGTTCTTAGACTCATGCCATCAATTGATATTATTGAATTTGGTGTTGAGGATATCGTTAGATCTGGTCTTTGTAAAGAATATCTAATTGCAAAAATGGATTTGAATTTATGATTTTTGAGCATTGTAATTATCTCGGTGACCTTGAACTAACGAAGAAAGAAACAAATGGCATCCGTCTCTACAATCTTCCAAGTGGAGACTGGGTGCCTTCTATTACATCTGTAACTTCTTTCTACAACCGACAAATCTTTGCCAAGTGGCGTAAACGAGTTGGTGTTGAGGAAGCAAACCGAATCACAAAGAAAGCAACTGCTCGCGGAACAGACTTCCATGAAGCAGTTGAAGTTTACATGAGGAATAAAGAAATCAATTGGGATGATTTCAAACCACTTACACGGTTTATGTTTCATCATGCACTACCATATCTGGACAAGATAAATAATATACACGCTATAGAAAGGACCCTCTACTCCGAGTATCTTGGATTAGCTGGTCGCGTTGACTGCATCGGAGAGTACGAAGGCGAACTCGCAGTTATCGATTTTAAAACATCCGAAAAGATTAAACCAGAAGAGTGGTTAGAAAATTACTTCGTTCAGGAGACTTTTTACGCCGCTGCGTATTATGAGTTGACTGGTATCCCCGTCAAAAAACTTATCACCATTATGGTCACACCTGGTGGTGAGGTCAAAGTATTTGACAAAAGAAACAAAGGGGATTATATTAAATTATTGGTTCGCTATATTAAGGAATTTGTATCTCACAATCTTAGGTCAGAGAATGGAGAATGAACTAGAAAAAGCACTAGAAAATAAATTCTTCTGCCCGTCCCGTTTCGCACAAGAAATCGAATCTCTTGTGCATACAGGTGATGGAATGAGTTATATTGATGCTGTTGTTCACTTCTGTGATAATAATAGTATTGATGTGGAATCCGTTCCTAAACTTATATCCAAACCACTTAAGGAAAAATTAAAGTATGAAGCTATGGAACTTAATTTTTTGAAGAGAAGTTCCAGAGCAAAATTGCCCCTTTAATACATTTTTGGTCGAAAAAAAATCCGGCCAAAAAATGACCCTATTACTTTTTTCATGATGCCTTTTGATGCTTATAAACAATATCTTTCATTGAAGAATCACTTCACGAAAGAGAAATATGATTACCATAAGTATTGTGGTAAAAGTCGCGCCACAGTTCAATCTTTTTATAAAAGAAAAGATCGTTTCTGGTTTGAAAAACTCGCTAGAGGTAAAGACGACAAAGAAGTAGTTGAGTTCTTCGTATCTAACTTTATCACCTGCACTGATCCAAGTAAGCTTTGGATAGGAGAAATGATAAGAGAAGGTGAAGGTAGATACACTTCATGGAAGAAGAGAACTCAGTCACTTTCATATCTTTTTAAAGAAGAGACAGAAAAAGTGTTTTCAAATAATAATTTTGATGCTATGTTTTCCATGGATGGATCTCGCCATCCAGATATTCTGAAATCATATCTTAGAGATGACATATCAATTGAAACTCTGGTCATTCTCGATAGGATACTTGGATTCAGAAAGAACTGGGATAATAAACTATTAGACCCAGTGTGGGAAACCGTCAGCATGAGAATGCGAAAGTATTCTCCATTCCTAAATATCGATGTATTCCATTACAAAAAAATTCTCAAGGAGATGATTCATGGCACTTGACAATGCAACAGTATTAGAAAATCTGCAGAAGCAAAAAGTTGAAATCGAACAGCAATTTGAAACTCTTCGCACCACTTACTTCAAAATTATTGGAGCGATTGATGCATTATCTCAAATTGAAGAATCAAATTTATCTGAATCCGAAGAGGAGTCCGAAGAAGAATGAGTTTCTTTGATTCGGAAGTAGTCCGTGCTGAGATGACAGAAATTAGTGAGTTACAAGAAGATGTTTATCGCAATGTCTTCAAATTCCCCACTATGAATAATGAAGAGAAACTCTTTCATGTCTCAATGTTAGAAAGACTCATTGAAAAACAAAAAATTCTTTATACACGTTTGAGTTTATCTGATGATCTTGAAGCAATAGAGATGAAAGAAAAAATCATGGAATCTGCTACTATGATGGGACTCCCCCCTGGGAGTGATATGTCTACTGTCTTTAATAATATGTCCAAAATGCTTGAAGTAATGAAACAACAGATTGACAACAATAGTATAGACTAGTAGAATAATAGAGTACACACAAGCCAAATCCAACTAATCTAAGGTAATCAAAATGTCATTTTCCGATCTTAAAAAACAATCTTCTCTTGGTTCTCTTACCTCAAAACTGGTAAAAGAAGTAGAAAAAATGAATAATACCGGTGGCGGTGGAGATGATCGTCTCTGGAAACCCGAAATGGATAAGACCGGTAATGGTTATGCCGTAATTCGTTTCCTACCTGCACCTAATGGAGAAGAACTTCCTTGGGCAAAGATGTACTCCCATGCCTTCCAGGGTCCTGGTGGTTGGTACATTGAAAACTCTCTGACTACTCTTGGTCAGAAAGACCCTGTGTCTGAGCACAATCGTGAGCTGTGGAACAGTGGTCTTGATTCTGATAAGGACACTGTTCGTAAGCAGAAGCGCAAACTGTCCTACTATGCCAACATCTATGTTGTGCAGGATAAAGCCAATCCTGATAACGAAGGCAAAGTCTTCCTGTACAAGTTTGGTAAGAAGATCTTTGACAAGATCATGGAAGCAATGCAACCTGAGTATGAGGATGAGACTGCCATCAATCCTTTTGACTTCTGGCAAGGTGCTAACTTCAAACTGAAACTGAAGAAGGTCGCAGGTTACTGGAACTACGACTCTTCTGAGTTTGCTGCATCTGCTCCTCTCCTGGATGATGACGATGCACTGGAAGCAGTGTGGCAGAAGCAGTATTCTTTGACCGCATTGACTGCTGCTGATCAGTTTAAATCTTATGAGGATTTAGACAAGCGTCTGAAGATGGTTCTTGGTAGCAAAACACCTACTCGTCGTTATGACGAAGAGACCTCTAATGAGGACAATGATCGTGGTTCTTATACTCCTGACTTCCAAGCACGTCGTCCTGAGCCCACTACGGACTTTAATGCACCAGACATCACTCCCACTAAATCTGCTGACTCAGATGAGGATGATGCTCTCTCTTACTTCCAGAAACTTGCTGAAGAGTGATATTAAAATAATCTAATATTATCAGCAGTTTTTAAGGTTTCAGTCTTATATTGACTGGAACCTTTTCTGTATCTCATAATATTTTCAAGATCATCAATGATAAGATTTAGATATCTTTTTTTCAGAAGATATATATTTCTTTTATTTTCATTTAATTTTTCTTCATACTCATAGTTTGTAACTGCTACAACTGGATTTTTAGTAACCATTCCAATTTCAATATCAGAATTTTCAAAGTATGTAATTGAATAATCTGATGGTACTTTTAATCCTTTTTGAACTATGATGACATCATTATCATTTTTAAGTTCTACTGTTTCATAATGATGAATTGAATTTAAATTTTCATATGTTTCATATTTTTCAATTAGATAATTATCAAATTCAAACTGAGGCATGGGCCATTCACTCTGAATATTTAAAATATTATTGCTAGTTAACACAACCCAATCTAAATCTGATCTACCATATTCTTTGAACGCAACATTGTCTGGTCTATCATCTCCCTTAATTTCATACTTAGTAAAAAATGATAAGTCTTGGTAGATATCTTGTCTTAGATTTACTCGCTTAAATAAATTTTTGACATTAATATAATCTGATATATTAGCATCGGGTAGTCTGCTTACATATTCAAAATCTGGAACTTTACTGAAGTAATTTGACATTTTAGAAACCTATATTAGTATCATCAAAATCACTATATTCGTCATTGTATACTGGTTCAAGTTCTTTGAACTGAAGAGACATTCTATATGATGACATAGCACCATCTTCATATGGTGCATAATTCCCTTCAGGGGTATATTGAATATTGCAAGATAGTAAGGCACACTCCTTAAATTTGTTTAGAAATTTGCTATCCTCACCATTTTGTATGTATTTAATTTTAAATGTATGTGGAGTTTTTAAAAACAATCTTGACTCATCTCTGATCGGTGCCATTCCTTGTTTAAAAAATCTAATTATCTCTACAATCCTTGCTGCTTCATCCGAACTCCTGGGAGACATTTTAAATTCAAAAGTAAATGGTCTTAATGTCGGAGATTGAAATAATAACTCAAGATTTGGATTAATTATAACACCCTGAGTTCTACCAAGTAGGGAGTTAATATCAGATCCTATTGCGGCTGATGCTGTGGCACCAGCAATTGCACTTTTAACTGTCTGATTATTTTCAACAACCTGGTTTTTTAAATCACCTAGAGCACCACCAAGTCCACCAGTAACAGAATCAGATCCAAGTGCTCCTAAGGCAAGCGCAGCACCTGCAATCTGTAGTGGATTCATTGTATCATCCCCCCAGTTACATGCATTAGAATCAGAAATTCCACCTGGAATTGGTAAGGTAACTGAACCAATAGACGCCCTGTCTTTATTCCTTTCCGAGAATCCAAATCCACTTACTTTTTTGGGTTCATACTTTAACATATCAAATTTGATGACATCTTGTGCCGAAGCCATATCCACTGGATACCTAAGACCTTGTGGAAAAGAATCTCTTGTTTTTGCGTCTGTTGTAATTTGACCGGATGGTCTAGAATTATCTCCAGTTTGAACTTCATTCAGAGCAGTATTACCAGAACCACCTGCTACTACTTCTTGATTTTTCTTTCCAATAGATGTTAGTCCACCCGCAGCTGCTTCTGTTTCATTTTGCTGAACTTTATCTCCAGCATTTTTAGTTTGCTGTGATATAGCTTTTCTCATTTGAGAATTTGGATTCTTCAAGTCTTTTCTCTCAGCAGCAGTTGCTGTAGATGAAATTTCGTTGCTTATTAGTTTACCGTCTTTGTCTGTATTTACTTCTTGAACTTTTACTCTACTATTTCCTTTATCATCAGTTCTATATGTTTCACGCTTCAATGATCCATCAGCAAGTTTAGTGACATCAGTCACATAATAACTTTTCTTTCTATTACGGACACTTGTTCCTCTTGTTACTACACTTTTTTCGCTAGTTGCTGATGCCATTACGCGATGTTTTTTATTTATTTAGCACTAGTTTTCCATATTGCAGTGATAGTAAATCATCAAGTTCAGTTCTATTCACGATGTATACTTGAGTTCCTAACTCTTCCCAGGTATACTGTCGATAATCTTGGTGATGAAAGTTGATTCCACGAAATCCCCACTGAAATAATTCTGTCACTGCAACTAGTGGGTGTTGATCGTATTCGATATTGGGTGTCTTTGCGAAGTATTTGAAGGTGCAGATGTTTCCTTCTTCAGGTATTGGTGCTACAGTATCATTCAGTGCATACATGATCAATTCCATTCTGTCATCAACATTAGACTCGGATTGAATGACTTGTCTTACTGGTTCGATGCGGTTCATTTGATTCCGAGTTCGTCTTCTGTAATTACTTTGAACTCAATTCGTCTGTCTGCACAGAACTCAACTGCAGCTTTCCACTTTGCTTTATTGACTTCCCAGGTCTTACACTCATACAGATAGGATTTAGTCACTCTCTTTCTCTGCTTTGGTGGTTGAGTTTGTCTCTTTGGTTTTACCTCAACAACGTAAGTTTTGATATGACCTGTGTTTTCTTTGACCTTGATAATGAAGTCAGGGAAATATTTGTGAACTTTTCTATCAACAGGTGAGACATACGGTATAAAAAATTCTTCGCTGCCCCACTGAAGAATGTTCTCGTTAAGATCACAGTAACGACAAAACTTGCGTTCCCAACTACTTCTACATATAATATTGTTAGGATTACCCTTATATTTTTTAGGAAATGATGGTTTGTATTTACTCTTGATACTTTCTGCCATACATAATATATAAGGTCAAAAATTATTTATAGATGGCAAGAACTGTCAGAGAACAAGAAGTAAAAAGAAAGAACGTTGACACGGTTAGAGCTAACTTAATGCGTCCATCGTTGACTGCTTACTTCGCTGTCCAAATTCCATTTCCGAATGGAAAGGTTAGTGACGCTTTAAGTGATGTTCTTGATACTGCAAAACAGGATAAATTAAATTTACTTTGCACTGATGCATCATTACCTGGATCTCAGTTAACTACCATGGAGATCACGAATGATCGCACCGGAGTGACAGAGAAACACGCTTATCGTAGAATGTTTGATGACAGGGTAGATTTTACTTTTTATGTTGATGCAGATGATTATCTTCCTATTAGATTTTTTGAAACCTGGATAAAGGGAATCATGAATGAGAGTAGTGAAGCTACATCAAAAAGTTATCATTATAAACCAACATATCCAGACGAGTATACTGCTGATCAAGGATTAAAGATCTTAAAATTTGAAAGAGATTACAAACAAGTTTTGACTTATGAATTTTTTAGGTCTTTCCCTTTAAGTATTTCATCAATGCCAGTATCATATAGTGGTAATGATTTGTTGAAGTGTACTGTTTCAATGTCATATATTAGGTACATTCAAAGTGGACCTATAAACAATAGAATCGGAAGAATTCCATTTGATGATCAGCTTAGAAGTGGTTTTGATACTGGAAACAAATCACTTTCTCAGAACTTCATAAATCCTCGTGGAGGATTATCTTTCTTATCCTCTTTCCTCTCATAAATACTCACACTGAAATATATCTATAGGACATTATGCCTTTACCAAAGATTGCAACTCCAACATATGAGTTGGAACTACCTTCTAGTGGACAGACTGTTAGGTTTAGACCTTTCTTAGTAAAAGAAGAAAAAGTTCTTGTACTTGCATTGGAGAGTGAAGACACAAAGCAAATCACTAATGCGATCAAAGCAGTCATCAAAGGTTGTATTCAAACTAAAGGAATTAAAGTAGAGACTCTTCCTACATTTGATATAGAATTTTTATTTCTTAATATTAGAGGTAAATCTGTTGGGGAAAATATTGAATTAAATATTATTTGTCCAGATGATGAGACTACAGAAGTACCTGTCACAATTGATTTAGATGAGATTCGTGTTCAGACAAATGATGATCATACCAAACAGATAAAAATAAATGATAACCTTATGATGGAGATGAAATATCCATCACTTGATCAGTTTATTAAAAACAATTTTGATTTTGAAGATAAAAGTGTGATGGATCAATCGTTTGATTTGATCGCATCTTGTGTTGATAAAATTTATTCTGAAGAAGAAGTATGGGCTGCTAATGACTGCACAAAGAAAGAGATCAAAGACTTTTTAGAACAAATGAATTCCTCTCAATTCAAAGAAATTGAGAAGTTCTTTGAGACCATGCCTAAATTATCTCATAAAATTAAAGTAACAAATCCAAATACAAAGGTTGAAAGTGAAGTTGTTCTTGAGGGTTTGGCAAGTTTTTTCGCATAGCCCTGGTACACATGAGCACGCTTAGTTATTATAAGCTTAACTTTGCGTTGATGCAGTACCATAAATATTCATTAACTGAGATTGAAAACATGATGCCTTGGGAAAGAGACATCTATGTAGCATTATTAGAACAACATCTTGAAGAAGAAAAACTAAAGCATCAACACGCGAATGGCATCTAGGGCGACTACCGATCCAATAGAAATACTCTTAGAGATGGGTGTAGACCTAGATAATCTCTCTGAGGAAGAGGATTATCTCAGTGCCTTAATGGAGGCGATTGCCACCATAGAATTTCAAACAAAAGGAAAGGGTGATGAGAGAAGTGCTGCCCTTAGAGAAGAAGTCATAAAGATTAGAAAAGAAAGGAAAAGACCACAGGCAAAGAAGACTAAAATATCAGCAGAGTCTTTTAAAAGACAATCTTCATTTGCTAGAGTTGGGCAAAAGGCACTTCCAGGAACTACTAGAGGTGGTTCACTTGCTACAATATCTTCAAGGGGAGGAGCACTAGTCAAAAAACCAGGAAAGGAGGATAAACAACCAAATATTTTAGAGAAAATTCTAGCAGGTGTCACTTCTATACTTGAAACTTTAGATGAGCAAAGAAAGTTAAATAAAGATCTTGCTGATAAACAGAGAAAACTTCAAGAGAGAAAAAGTAGAAGGGCAGGGGAAGATAAACTTGAGAGTGGTATATTTAAGGGAATAGCAAATCAAACAAAGAAGATATTGAAACCCGTTGAGGGATTACTAAGTCGAATACTTAAATTTATAGGAACAATCCTAATAGGAAAAGTTCTAATGAAGATTGTTGATTGGATGAGTGATGATGATAACAAAGGAAAATTAGAGGCAATAGGAAACTTCTTAAAAAATACATGGCCTGCATTACTTGCGGCATATATTATATTTGGAACTAGTCTTGGAAAGTTTGCCACAGGATTGATTGCGACCGTGGTTAAATTTAGTGCAAAATTAGTTGCAAAAGTTATACCCCAACTTTTAAAGGCTTTAAAATCATTAGGTAAAGCCGCATTAGCAAATCCATTAGCAACTGGTGGTGCTCTTGTGGTAGGTGCCGCTGCTGCAGGACTGATAAATCAAGCAACAACTCAATCTAATGACCCAGAAGCAGAGCAGGGAAGAACTCAACTAGATGACACAATGAGTTTTGGCGGAACAACAGGCGCACCAATTTCCTCTGATATGTTGGGATTTGAAGGTGGGGGTCAAGTCCCAGGATATGGAAATAAAGATACTATCCCTGCGATGTTAACACCTGGTGAATTTGTTATGAGTAAGAGTGCAGTTCAGCAATACGGCAGCGAAACTTTGAACGCAATGAATTTTATGGGTGGTGGTTCAGGAAGACCTTCATTTTCTAATGGAATAATGTATGCGTCATCTGGTGGCGATGTGCCTGCAAACAAAGAACCTGGTGGAAGAAATAAAACAATGTCTAATGAAGATGGTGGATTTTTTGGTGGGTTAATGAATAGTATGAAGAATTTATTAAATGACAAAAACACTTCAAGAAATGTTAAAAATAATAATAGCGATTTGACCGATGTTCAAAAAAAGGCACTTCAAGTTCTTGCTAAGTATGAATCTGGAGCAGCAGGGTATGATGCTGTTAATCAGATTGGAACAAAAGGTGGTAGAGGTGTTATGGGGTTCTCTGGAGATATCAAGCAAATGCCTCAGTATAAAGGTAGATCCTTAACAGATTTTACTATCGCTGAAATCAAAGCACTGCAATATGATGACGGGAAAATGTCTAATCAGCAGTGGATTGATGCAGGAAAACTTCATGCCGTTGGTGCATATCAGTTTGTTGGTAATACTCTTCCTGGAGTTGCACAAAGAGCTGGTATTCCTGATAGTGCTAAGTTTTCTCCTGCTGTGCAAGATTTGATGGCACTTCAATTAATAAAGGAAAGAGGAATTTCTCCGTGGGTGGGTCCAAGTGACAAAGCAACTGCAGCGGAGAGAGCAATAGTTGAGCAGGCTAGAAGTATTCCGATTGCATATAATAAAAAATCTGGTGGAGGAGCTGTTACCTCATTTGGGGGTGGTTCTTATACTGCTAGTTCAAGTTCAGGTAGTAGTGGATCATCTGTAAGTAAGAGTGGTGGATCTGATCCTACTGGATTAGGTTTCCTTGCTAAAATCATGAAAGCACAAAATAAAATGATGTCTGGT
>Ga0099849_1000396_pt1 | contig 20040 bp, 27 predicted proteins | sample CB_VirMetaG_4_FD_78177 | JGI IMG/M metagenome (GOLD analysis project Ga0099849, IMG submission 78177) | Freshwater to marine saline gradient viral communities from Chesapeake Bay - CB_1508_1M Viral MetaG | ecosystem: Environmental > Aquatic > Marine > Coastal | place: USA: Chesapeake Bay... | reverse complement strand
GTCTACTATATCAACGGGCAAATCCTCCTCACACTCTCCACAAACCACATACATGACTATCTACCTGCTTCTGATAGCATCTCGTTTTTTAAATTGTGATAGGCTTTGTTGCCATGCACAAGCCCAGCAAAAATTAAATCAAATGCCCTGTTATTGATATCCTGTAATTGATTATTCATAATTAACTCCTTTTTTTTTGTTTTTGTACATATAATAATAACACTATATAATAAATAAGTCAACACATAGAACTATCTTTTATGATTATTTTTGCAAACATTTCGTCGATAAGACGTTGTGGTGGTTTTTTGAAAACTTGTAGAGCCTGTGTATATGCTTGATCTTTTGCTTTTTGAATAATTGACTCATCAAGCGTCTGTACGATCTCCCTAGCATATTCAATGCTTGCCATACGTTCTTCTTTTATTTTATTGTGTGCTTCTAATTGTAATTTTGTTTGTGTATCAATTTCTTGTTTTTTAGATTGAATCTTGTTGCTTAAAAACAGCTCATCAGTCCATTTATTTAATTCTAACGGGTCTTTTTTATAATTCTGAATAAGTGTGCGCTTAAACCCTTCTTTGTTCGTTATGGGCGTTTTTTGACTTCTTAGGCTTATAATTTTTTCAATGACAGAAAAAACATAATCATCAGAGGCAGCAGCACTTGGACTTTTAGCTGCTTCATGTACATGCTGCTGCTTTATATGTTTATCATCTGGTTTACTATCTGGTATAGGTTGTCTAGAATCGGTTAATCCATTCTCCAATTTTGGATTATGGATAATCTTTGTACTGGATGAGGCTAAATCTTTATTAAAATCTAGTGACGGTATGGTATACCACTTAGTCCTGTCATACGTTGATTTATTGTAATTACCTGATTTAATTAAGCCCTCTGCTTCCATCTCTCGCAATAGATTACCCATGCGCTTTTCTTTGATATAGGGAAATAGCTCGGCGAATGCTGCATAGCTGTTGTACGTCCAGTACATCCCATCGTAGCAATGCTTATTGTTTGCCATATTCTTTCTTATCCAAAACTCTAAATTTTTGAGTAGAATAGCTTTCTCAATGCCATGCTTTTTGGCTGTTTCAACGCAAAAAGAATGCTCCATTATTCCCCCCCTTTCCTGAATGAAAGAACTTGCTTTGTTTCTATTGCTACATTTGGCAAATTGACAAGCTCCCCAGTATCTTTATCGACAATTTTACCGTCAATCAGATTGTATTTAGCTTTAAACCTCTGTAAATCGAAGGTTATCGTAGTCTTCTTAAATTTATCTGCCCAATATTCAGGGTCGGGCTTTAAGCTTATTTTTGGCTTTGCTAACGATAATGTGCCTATATCAGGGAAATGATCTATTGATAACGCCCCACTTTTAGTTCTTCTTGCAAATGCGTGTATGTTTGCTTTTATATAGTTTTCAATTGATTCTAGATGCTGGATGCGTTTCTCAATGTCTGCTGCATAATGCTCTATAACTTCTTGTTTAATTTTTTTCTGCTCTTCTATAGCTTCCCTAGCATCTCTATACTTTTTTAGCATAGATCGCCAATAAATAGCGCTCTTGTGATCTACCTGTACATCATCCCCGTACCCATAATCCGTTTTACTAATCCCTTCTTCAACAACTTGCATGATAAACTCCTTTTATAATTTGTTTTTTTTTGTAAATCGTATACTTCTATCCCATAACGCATCATTTAATGATGACTCCTGTATTTAGGTATAATTCATCAATAAACAGTTTAGCTATTTGCTTACCTGAATAGATTTTATTTTCTTGAATGTACGCGTATGCATCCTGTGAGCTGTTGCGTATTTGATATTTATGTGCCATTATATAACTCCTTTTTCGATTGGTGCGCTGCCCTGTATCAACGAATTTTTTGTTTTAAGAGAGTCGTTAACAGCGGCTCTCTTTTTTTTTAGTCAACCCAATACATCAGTTCATCAAAAGTATATTTCCCTGAAAATCCGTCTAATATGCGCTTAACATAGGTAGGGCTTGCCGTTATATCACTATGTTTTGGATTGCTCAATTTAGATATATACTGTGGATTCTGTGAACCTATCTTAATACTAAATTCTTTCTGGTTCAATAATTCTGCCTTTAATGCTCTAAAAAACGCTTCTTCTTTTAGTTTTGCTCTTATTCTTCGTTGCTCTCTCATTTTCTCACTCCTTTCTTAACAATAAGATAATAACACTATATCATTTTAATGTTAATGTCTCAACCCCCCCCCCAATAATAAAAGCCGTTCACCAACTAAAAACTGAACTCAGTCTGTTTTTTTAAGTCGGTGCTTCGTTCTGCAAGCTCAATGTAATTTACGTTCATTTTCTCGTCATATTGTCTTTTATAATTCCTTGAAATCCACTGGTGGGTGTTCTGGTAGTTCCAGCCATGCATAAGTGAAATTTTACGTATAGACAACCCAGCATTTTCTAGGCGCTTAATTATATTTATATCATAATCATATTTTGCGTTAGTCTTTTTTTTCTTTTTCTTTTTCATTTTATAAACTCCTTATTTTTGTAATGATTCTATTAATTGTGACGCTTGCATCTTATCCAAATCAGCAGCAGATTTTACATTGTATTTGCTAAACGTCTGCTTAATGTCAAAGTCTGGCATTTTCATTTTTTTATTTGCCATTAACGTTTCTATATAGCGTACCTGTGATGCGCTAGCCTTTGCGGTGGTGGTTGTCGTATTAGTAGAGTTGCTTTTTACTTGGCTTGTAGTAACCTTGTTTTCATTCTTCATTTTAGCTAAGGTATATGCATCAATATTACCCTTAAAAACTTCATTCCCTATACCATAATAAGACGCACATTTAGTTAATGCATCCGTTACAGCTGATTTATAGGTATCACCCCATGTCTTTCCGCTAATTTTTTTTGAGCCCCCATAGTGGGTAATAGGTAGCCCAATAGACGGGCAGAATTGCACTTTACATATGACCTCATCGTCGATTTTTTCGGTTTCTAGAATCTCGAATGTCCAGTTGCCATGCCCCCATACCTCATTGATACGCTCTGTAATATAACCGGCCTTAATTGTTGTAAGTTTAGCGCCTCCAGCAATAGTACGCATTGCCTCTGCTGGGAATGGCTTCAATAATAAGTTTGTATTAATGTTTGCTGTACTCATCGGCTTATTCCTTTCTCGATAAAATTTCTTGTGACACCTTCATATATAAGTGGCCTAGCTTCTTCTTCCTCAATAACACTTTTTTTAAGTTTAACTCCCTTGTATACATAGGATTCTTTAAATAAAGATATTATTTTTTTATATGTATATACAATATACTTTCCTATACGATCTATTAATGTCATGGTGCTACCATCTCCCTTTTTTGTTTGATTTAATAATAACACTTTTTATAGTATATGTAAAGCTATTTATAATTGTTTATACAATTTATATTTTTCAATTCTTCTTTAATGAGTTTGCTCGTGTCTCTTACTATTCTTAACTTGTCTATATGCAACCCTACCATACAATCAACACGTTTAATTAAAACGCTGACAAATGGTCTTAGTGCGCTTAATTCTTCATACGCTTTTATAAATTCTTTGTGCGCTTTTTCGAAATTAGAAGACAAAACTAAAAACCGCTCCATTACCGGTACGACTTCGCTGATCATTTCCTCGGCAAACTCGATGCTATTAACATCTACCCTTTTAGCTGAGTTCTCACTCTGCTTATTCATTTTTAATTCCCCTTTTTTTTTGTTTTTTGTTTATATGTTCTTGGTGATGGTCTGTATGTAGCCCTCAAGTTTGTTAATTGATTGTGATAGTCGCTCGTGTCGCTCTTCTTGTTTTTCGTCCATAGACTTCAGTTTGCTGTGTATTGAATCGAGTTTGATATCAAATATACGTTCAGAAACAAGATCGTTTTTTAATTTATCTAATTCATCATCAATTTCATCTTTGCTGTAGGAATATAAATTAAGATATTCTTTGCTGACAAACGCTTTGTATTTATAAAACAATCCAGCTAAAACGCCACCAAACACACACAACGTTACTAGTATGCTGCCTGATTTACTATTAAATAAAAATGTTAGTAGGTCTGTCATAGTTTTATCCTTCTTTTTCCAAATATTTAAATAGCTCTACAGACTCGATTCTATTTGATGTGATTAAAATACCTGCCGTTTGATTTATTGGGCGATCAAACCCCCCATCATCATTTAAAATCCACGCCTCTTCTAAGTATAACTGCTCATCGTGAGGTGCACTTGAAGAAAAAGATTTAAATGAGTATTTACCAGCTATTTTCTTTCCATTTTCCAATGTAACTATTACCCAATATGGTTTCTTATTTGAAAAGACAAAGTCCCAAGGCTTGCCTATCGGATGTGGCAGCTTTTTTGTAAAAAATGCTTTGGTGCGCAACCACCCACATATCATTCCTAATATAATAGGTGTCACAAAAATTGATATGGAATAAACAATTAATGGATATGATTCCGAAAAATAGAAAATAACTGGTAATAACAATGCATAGTTAATACAGCTATATGTAAAAACATCTATAACCTGCTGATACGATTCTTTTTTTACACCAATTATTAACTCATACGTTCTTAAGGCAATAACTCCTGAAATAATAAATAGTATGAATAAAATAATTTTATTATGCTCTAAGATATTATCCATGTTTTATCCAAGCTTTGCATTTCATACTTTTAAGTTCACGCCGAACTTCATTTTTTTATTTTTAATATCAAATGAAGATTTAAAAACGCCTGCATCAATTCCAATATTTTTATCTGAATAAGTTAGGTTTAAGCCAGTTTTTTTGTTTAAATCTTTTATAATTTTTTTATTTTCTTCTGGCATTGAATCAATCAGTTTTAACACCCTTTTGCTGTGCTTTTTTTGGTAGGCTTCTAAAATCTTGTCATCAATAGCATTGCTAGTTTTATCTGTTATAAGTTCAAGTTTTTTTAAACCTGTAACGTATATGTATTTTAAACTTTTCTTATATATAATTTTTCTTTTTGCATATATTATTGGCCATAACGTCACCATAAATAATCTAAACAACATTTTCCCCACCTTTTTAAAAAACAAGAATACACTTTTCATTTATTACCCCTTTATTACTTTTGCTCTAATTGGCGGTTCAAACAGCACAATTTCTTTTACACCTGTATAGAGACCATCAACGTGTAGCCATCCTACTTTTTTTTCAATTCTGGTTATATACGGGAATTTATCCTGATTGCTTAATATATATTGTCTAGCTTCTTCTGCTGTAACCTTATTAAATCTACAATCTATAGCGTCGCCAAATGAATGCGCTGACGTTTGACTATATATGTTTTCTGCTAAAGAATTTCTATACCCTGACCAATTGCGCCTACCCCCAAAATACCAATCATTAATTTTCATAACCCCAAATACATCACGTAGCTGCTGCGCTGTCTCTATGATTCCCTTTCTTATAAATCGCACACTGTTTGCCCCATGCACAATAAAGACTTCTTGAGGTATAAATTCTTGAATTACAAAATTTTTAGATACTTTCATTTTTTCTGCCCTTTTTTTAAGTATACCTTTTTTATTCTCTTGGCGGTAATTCAGAAGGCCATAATGCATACAGTTCTTCTGGTGTCGTTGCGCCACTAAGGTCAAACGTCTGTGGGATATCTCTTAAAACCTGCCTTTCTGCTCTAAGGCTGTCTATATGTGCTTGATCGCCCGTATCTTCTGCTATATATATTTCTTTATCTTTTTTTTCTAACTCTTGATTACGGACTATTCTAATATCGTCCATGTGTATTTCTCTAGCTTGTGGCATATCAACCACAACGGACTGCCCTTCTTTAACCCAAGCGCCTTTAAATAGGGTGGGTAATTCTGACGTGTCTATTTCGCAATAGTCTGTAATATCTGGGTAATCTTTTGCCATCAATTCGTCTGTAGTGAGTGGCGGTATAATAATGTCTTCGCCCCCTTCTTCTGGCGATGGTTCTCTATGTTCTTTAGTTGAATTTACTAATCTATTTAATCGATTATCACTATCCATAAATATAATAATAGTTGCCATTATTACACGCCCTCCCAATAAATTAAGAAACTAGCAAATCTTGAATCACGCCCAGCTTCTGTGCCAAAGTCAATTCTTGCTGTAGTTTTATTAACTATTAAAGCTCCAGATAGGCCTGAACCGTCTATATCATCTGACGCTGATGTTACATAATAATTAACATCTGGCGGTGCTGCATTAGCATCAAACGTACACCTTACGCCTCTGAACCCCCCCCCCAAATTAATAAAGTTTATAGAAGAAAATCCAAATGAGTTAAGAACGGCTCCTAATGCATGATCTAGTAACGCCCCAGCTTTAGGGGTATTGTATGCTCTAATTCTTCCATTAAGATTGTAGCCTTCGATAAATGAAGGTGCAGCGTTATTAACCCCATGTGATATTCTTCCTGCGGTATCCATACCCTGACCAGTAAATGCTGGGCTTTGTCGAGTTGACACCCCTCGTGATACGTAGCCTACATCTGAATCACGAAAAAACCTATGACTTGTACCAGTAAAATTCGAACAAGTAAACCCTTTATTCACCCCGTCGGAGCCAGCTAAAAACGCCCCACCTCCAATAGTCGGATTATCGCCTGTTCGCACTTCATCGCTAAAATTACCATGACGCCAACGGTTAGTCTGAGTTCCTATATCTTGCTGCCCGTCGGTATTTACATGCGGTTCTGCTGCATCGTTGGGCAAAAAGTCACCAAAAAGCTGCTCATTAATGGTTTGCAGTTTTACATCTGTAAGTACCTGACCGTTGTCATATTCGCTTTGGTTTAATATTGTAGTCATTTTTTCCTCCTTATTCTAAAATTCTCTCAACACAAACTGGCTTGTCAAATTATCTAAATTAAGCGTTATACCAATAATTTTTGCGTCTTGATTCCTAATATTAATACTGCCCTGTGTACCACCTATAGGAATAGACGTATCACCAATTACAAACTCACCTATAATGATCTGCTCCCCTGCTGTTGGTTCGCCTAGATAATTAATTTTAACCCAGTCGTTCAAATCTAAATGTGGAATAAACGTCGTGTTAATCGTGTATTCTCGTTTAGGGTTTTGGTATATCTGTCTTATTTTTAAGGCCATGTCGCTGGCTTCGCTTACAGATAATTCTTTGAGCGTATAGTTAAAAGTTCTTTCACCGTACAAATCTTGAGGGCTGCCGTCATTGGGTGTCCAAGAAGCAGCACTTACAGCCGTACCATTGCCATATTCAATAGCAACCCTTCCCCACGTATTGTTTAAGCCTTGAATGAGCTTAGGAACGGATACTATATTTACTCCATAGTCATTATCATTTAAACCTGAGCCGTTGAAATACCAGCTTATAACATTCTTTTCTACTTTTTCATCCCAAACAAACGCCCCTAAATTATCAACGCCAAAATAAAAATTATCAATCAAAGAATAATCTTTTAATTTATCAAACACGCTGGCATCATCTTCAATTTCTGGGTTATTTATATTAAGTAAACCTGTTATGCCTCTAGGATTAATTTTGTACTTGTCGGCATCTGTCGCCCCCTCAAAGAAATTATCAAATATTCTTACTCCACCCTGTGTCTTTTTAACTAATCTATCCACTAATTCCTCTGTTGTTCCTGCGCCTGTAGCTATCCCCTCGGCTGCATAATTAGAAAAAACTTTAAGTAAACTGCTTAGTTTAATATTAATTGTGCCGTTGTCGTTTGTCGTTGGGTCGCCGTAAAGTATCCCATAAAAAACAAGCCCTTCCACTTCGTTTTGATCGTCATCAATATAGCCTACCTCAATTTTAAACTTGGTGCGGTATCTTGTTTTGAACCCATTAAATAAACTTGTGATTGTGTTTTCGTCATTGAATTGACCTCTAGAATTATCAAGTTTTAAGGTTGCTCCTGTCACGTTTGTGTTGCCTAAAAAGGTAATATCATTATATGAGCTTCTGATTGTACCGAACTTGATAACATAGCTTGTGATATCGCCCCAATCTGGTTCATATTGATTGTTAAGTTGAAGGCGTTTGATTGATACACGCCTAAATATTGAATTAGAACCCCGTGTGATCAATTCTTTAATATTACTCATTATCTAACGCCTGCTGCTTGCTCTATGTCTAGCCGGCCTGATTTCCCATTTAAGCGATAATCGGCTGTAAACGCTTCAAGTTCAAATCGTTTAAAATTATAATGTCCTGCCCTACCGTCCCACCATTCGTTAAGGTTTGTGATTATTGTTGGATTCCCTGCTGAATATGGATTTCTCTGAAATTCAATGCCGTTAGGTATAAATATAAAGCTATCAGTTCTATTGATACGCTCAACCTCATTTATATTATTGAGGTCGTCATCTCTAACATTAAGAACTTTCATATCATAGTTAAATATTTTTCTAATAAAAGTCTTACTAGTCGAGCCATCGCTTAGCTTTAATAATCTTTGTATTAACCGTGGCTTATCTTTAATAACATGCCCCATGTTGCTTGAAAACTCCATAATTTCGTTTGTGGCAATAAATTGTCCTAGTTGATATGGCGTTCCTATTGGGTTATAGGTAGGGTCGAACCCTTGAATTAATCTTAATTCTGATATTTCGATTTCTGGAAACTCAAAAATATAGCTCCTAAATGGCTCAACGCCTGTGCTTACTGCGTTTAAAGCTATATCTATAAAAATACTTTCAACGCCCAACGTATCTCTATAGCTAAATAATATTCTTTCAGCTCCAAGCGCAACGCCTGTATTTTGGTTTTTGTTTTGTAAAATAATTCTACTAATTTTTTGTGGTGTCGATGGTATCCAGTTTACTTCTGCGCCACTTTTTTGTGTATACCTTGAATATACGTCTGGGTTTCTGTCTACTAGTTTATTGGCTTCAATTGCATTCATTGGAATGTTTACGCCTGCTGGGTCGCCCGAGTCTGTGGCTGAACTAGAATATAATTCTGTTGCCTTAATTTTATTTTTATATAAAAATTTAGGTCTAAATATGTTATCGCCTGGACTATTTGGCATCTATACTATCCCCTTTTTTACCTGATCTTGGATATCTATAATCTTTTCCCCCAAAACATCCCCATCTAACTCAATCATAACGTTAATCATGGGCAGATTTCCACCACCAATACCGCCTTCTTTGATATCTCGCATCAATTCAATTAATTCTGACCGTTCCGCCCTACTCAAAACTTCTTCGCCAGTTTGAAGCTTAGCTACAACCTCATCTGCTTTTATTCCACCCATACTTGCGCTAGAACCTGTGGCCGTTCCGTTATCCTGACCAACAACGCCCCCTTGGTGAAATATGGCGTTTACGGCTGCTTTACCTGCTGCTCCTGCTGCTATTATGGGAGCAATAAGTGCAAGGGTTGCTCCAAAGCTCATCCCCCCTGCTGCTGTCGCTTTTGCTACTTCCTCAGCCACTTTTATATCTATAGTTTTATTCGCCGTATTTTTTGCAAAGTCTAGCGTTGCCTTCGCTATGTTGCCTTGATTTCCTGATAATATGTCCGTCATTTCGGAGCTACTTTTAATTATTTCTTTAGTTGCTATCTGCTCTAAAGTTAAATCTTTATTTCTACTTTTTGCCTTGTTTTTATAAAAGTTTTCAATGGCCTTAAGCCTTTCTTCTAATGAAATGCTTTCGTTTTCGGCTAAAATTAAAAGACGCTCGGCTTCCTGCTCATCGTCCATCATTTTAAGTTCGTCCATAAACTCTTTAAGTTCTAACGCCTGTTCTTTTTTTCGTTCAATTTCTTCTGCTTCGGCTTCTGCTTTAGCTGCTCTTGCTTCTGCTTCTTTGGCTGCTTGCTCTTGTAATAATGCCGCTTCTTCTTCTGCTGCTTCTCTTCTTGCGTCAAGCTCTGCTTGTATTTGTTCTATACGTTCTTGATTGGATGCTTGTTGAGTAACCCTCAATAAATTTTGATTAGACATCAGCCTTTCTAATTATTGGTTTAACTCTTCAACGCTTTGAGTTCCTAAATCATTAAAACTTTTTATCCACTCTTTTGTTTTGCTTATAATTGCTGAAAATCCATTTGCTATTTCAAGAAGTGGTTTAATAATTACAGAAAGAGCGCCTCCTAATGCTTTTGAGCCCGCCATTACGTTGTTTTTAAAAATTGCCCATTGACTACTTAAAGTATTAAGTTGCTCTTCGTTTGCTTTGGCTGCTGCCTTTGTTGAATTTGCTACTTTATTAATACTGTCGTTAAGCTTGTTAAAATCGTCTTTAGCTAAGGCAATGACAGCGTTAACGGCTTCCTGAGAACCTAAAAGTTCTTTAAGTGCACCCACATCGCCTTTTGTAGCTTCTGTTACACTTCTTAAAACCCCTTCTAGCCCTTTTGCCTCTAGGGCTGTTTGGCTTAATTCTATGCCGTAATCCTCGGCAGCCTTCTGCGCTTGCTCCGACGGCGCTGTGATAGCAGATATAGCAGCTTTTAACCCTGTTACTGCCTCATTGGTATTTATTCCTTGTGCCGTTAAACTAGCAATACTTGATAACAACTCATCTAATGATATTCCAGCGGCATTAGCAACGGGCGCTACTCGCCCTATGGCGGTTGATAATTCCTCTACTGTTGTCTTGCCCTGAACTTGAGCCATAAACAGCTTATCTGATATCTTTTCAGCGTCGGCAGCAGTCATTGAATAGGCGTTCATTATTGACGTAAGCCCATCAACGGCCGTTTTTACATCCGTTACACCACCAACGGCAAGCTTGGACGCTACACCTAAAAATTTAATACTATCAGCAGCATCTACACCAGCACTTTGAACATCGAATAAAGCAAGCGCTAGATCATTCGCAGCAATTGGGGTTGTTTTAGATAGTGCTATAACCTCTTTGGACATGCGTTTTACTTCTTCGCGGCTGGCGTTGGTAAGGTTGCCAACATTAACCATCAATTTCTCGAACTCTGCAAAATCCTTAACAGCAAATAGCGCTGCTGCTCCAAGTGCTGCAATACTTAATTTAGAGCTTAAGGCCGTTTTAGCTAAGCTTTTTAAACTAACGCCTGCCTTTTTAGAAGCTTTGGATACCGTCTCTTTTCCCTGTATTAAAACCCGTGTTATTTTATCTGCCATTTAATTATTTTTTTTTCTGTAACGATACATTTTTTAGTTTTGATTTTTTAGCTTCGTTGTATTCCCAAAAAAGCTCGGTATTGGCGCCTGATAATTTCCAAAGAAAATACAAGAACCTAAGCATAAATATAAGCCCATAAAATAAAATGTTTATATATAGGGATTGCTTCGGGTCGTGCAATACAATATTAAGCAAGTACACGCTAACCCAAAACAATACACTTATAGCCATTAACCTAAATAAAAAATTCATTTGTCGCTACTTTGTCGCTACTTTTTTTAAACGTCGTAGGTTCCTGCTACTGCATCCACTACTTGAATTTGTACTGTATAACCTTCTGTTGCATCTTCTAATGCTTGGAAACGTACTGGAGTCATGAATTGCTGTGTGCCGCTAACATTTGGCGTATCTCCTAACAATGTAACTCTAGGAATGTTTATAGTTACTTTATAGTTTCCTGAGGATGTTCCAGCCAATGAATCGCTGGTCAATTCAATAATCATGGCTTGGTCTGTATTGTTCTTCCACGCCCCATAAAGTCCGCTAGCTATTAAATCTGTTGTTATTTGGTTTAGCTGTATGGTGTAGTCTGGTTTGTCGAAAACTGCACAGTCTGGGTACTGGCTAGAACCGTCGGGAGTTAACACAACGTTTTTTGTAATAGAAAAAGTGGCATCTGAATATTTAATTTGTGTAGCTGTTCCTAGTGTGTTTCCAATTTTAATAACTGCTTGCCATGATTCAATTTGAGGCACTTCTGAGAATGTTGGCGTAACATTGGGCGTTGCGTTGTATTCTTCTTTAATCCCTATCCACTCCGCAGCAAGTGATACGTTATCATTTTCGGGCAATGTTAGGGTTACAGTGTTGGCAAAGCATCCAATATATTTAAAAAGGTTTTCGTTAGCTACGCCTACTGTAGCCTCTGCGCCACGTAATACCTCAATAGTTTGGCCGTATTGTGGAAACTGAGCTTTAGTTGTTGGCTCGTTGAATGTATGGGTATAGCCTGTTGTGGCATCGCCTGATACTGTTTGATTGTTCCCAAGGATTGCAGCGTATATCTTCGCAAAATAATAGTCGTTAGGATATAAAAAGCCTGTTCCGCTTGAACCTTCTACCGATTTCTTGCCACGCTTGACGCTAGTTTTGCTTTGTGAATATCTAATGCCACCTGCTACGGCTCCCTTGTCTGGCTCCACCTCCTGCAATGATTCGTCGGCATTAAACTCCTGAAATATTGTTGGGTCTGCTGCTGTAAATTGGTCTACTGTCTGCGTTCCAAATCCAATATAAGAACTCCACCCTTGCGCTACATTACATGTCATAATTCATTCTCCTTTATAATTTTTGTTTCTTCTTTTATTTCTTCTTTCACGGCCTCAAAAAATGGGGTTTCTGCTAACTTCATTGCAGAATCGGGCAATTCTTTTATGTCACCATAGCTAAAACTGTAGCGTTTGCCCTCAACGGTTACAGTTCTTTTATTTGTAATACATTTTATTTTCATTCTTCCCTCCTGTTGTTTATTACAAAATCTTTTATATTTAAGGTTAAATTGATATCGCAATAGACTATATCGTCTTGATAGGTGCTGATGCTGCCCACTGATATAACGCTAGATTTTCTTCCGTATTGTAATAATCTGGGATCTAGGCTGCCATCCGTTTTACTGCTGATCACGTCTAAAACTCTTTCAATTAAAGGTAAAATTCCATTAGTACCATCAAAATAAAAGTTGTCTGATCCTGTCCCTGTAGTTCTACATAGAACCGTAAGAACCAATCCAACATCAGCTTCCTTTTTGTTGGCTGAACACGCTTCAAATGTTTCGCTAATAAATGAGCTGCTAGCATTTAATACTAATTTAGGGAAAGAATTTGTGCCGTCGTTTTGTAATTTGTTGCCTATCTGAAAATTGACCACGTCATCAAGTAAGTTACCTGATTGCATAGCTGTATCAATTCTATTTTTAAATTCTGTAATAATGCTTGTGTAAACTCCCATTATCTAAACCCCAATTTTGTAAGCATTTCGTTAGTATTTTTTATCATTTCTTTATCTATCTTGGGTACAAAAATTTTAGCTAAAGGCTTTTTTGCTCTTCTGGCTGGGATATTGGCTTTTTTAGATAATACAATCCCTACATCCTTAAATATTTCATACTTTTTTCTTCCCTTAGGTTTTTTTAATTCTTTAAAAAGTTTATTTAAGGCTGATTGCTTGATTCCTGATTTAGTTTTTACGCTATCTTTAATAGGGATTGTTAAGTATTTCCTTTTTTTTGGCCTTACAGTGTGCGCTCTTGCTCCGTTTTCTAATACATTTACTTGAGGTGCTTTTGATGCGACTTCATAACTGGTAGGTGTTAGCCCTGCGAGCTGAAACGATTGTCTGGCAAACCCACTTTTTTTGGGGTAGTCTGTTTTGATTTCTTTGAATGCAAAGATTGCGGTTTGCTTAATAACTTTAGGGTATTCTCGTTTGATACCTGAATTTATATCAAGAAGTTCATTGACTGTCTTTTCCATGTTTTGTAATTCTAGATTCAAATTGTAACCCACCTATATCTATTTAAGGTTTTTTTGACAATTGAAGGTATCTTAGTTGATATAAAGCCCTCTATGTCCCCATCGTCGCCCTGTACCACTTGAACGCCTAGCCCTGTAAGTATTTGTGCGATTTCTAAAGTTGCCGTCACTATATCTGTTGGCGGTGTTGTGTAGCCTATAGAACATGTAAGGTCTATTGATTTTCTGTTTGTTGACCAACTATGACTTTTTTCAATTGTGCCTGCTGTTTTATATGCATAAAAGTCTGTGTTCTCTGTTAGTGCTTTTTCGTCTTCAACAATTACTATTGGCACTGTATCTGTCAAAGGTGCGTTTAGTATAATTGTGTTATTTAAAATGGCTATATTATCTATAATACTGTATCTATCAATTATCAAATTGGATATTGTTTTTTCATAAAAAAAAGTGCTTGTTAATGTGTCAATTATTCTGCTTGAACGTGTGATCGCTTCGCCTAGATAGGTATCGTTATATACGTCCGCTCCTGTTGGTCGTTTTAATTTTCTTTTTAATTCATCGATAGTACAGTAATCCATTTTAATGCCCTTTTATTCTTCTGTTTTTTTTGTTTTTCTTTTTGGTTTTTCTGGCAATTTAGTGCCCTTAACAAAATAGCCTTTGTCTAGTAATTCTTTTGTTACTTTAATTGAATCGCCTGCTTTAAGCTGGTATCCATCTTTATAAAACCCTACTCTTAATATTCCATTTTTTTCACTCATTTTTTATACCTCCCTTGTTACGGTAGCCCCCCCATCACAAAAAAGGGGAAAGATGAAGGGGCTACTTTCATTCTAAACTAATAAATCTCTAAAACTAGCTTAATGGGTTATTTTTTACCCCTTGTAGTGTTACGAACTTACTGCTTGATTGGCTAGGCATTGCCTGCTTGTAATGTATTTGAACACGCATAGCAGTTTCAGCACTTGCGAAAGCATAATCAGCGCTAGTAGCAATTTCTAGTTGCCCTTTTTGGTAAATTCTAAAATTAGGTAGAGAGCCAAACAGAACAGTAACGTCGGTGCCACCAGTGTTAGCAACTAAAGCGTTATTTGTTCTAGACATTAAATCAGAAGAAATAATTGGACGGCCTGTAGCGTTATGAATCATCTGACCATTAACCATAGATACAGCATTAATTGGCATACCTTGGCTGTCTTTCTCGTTTTTGATTCTTAGCCATTCTCTTGTATCAAGAATAAACACGCCTTGGTTACGCCCTTGGCTAGCAGCTGCGGCATACATGTTGCTTAAATCATTGTCTACAATATCGCCGTTTCCTGTTCCTGAACCACCTGAAATATTAATGCAGTCTAATGCTGTAACGCCTGCACTAAAATTGATACCCAAGAATGCACTTGAACTATCGCCTGAAGCAATTAATGGCTCAAGAAGTCTGATTTTTGCGTCTGCTGCTAATTCGGTTAATTCTGAAACTAGGTTATAGTCTACATCTTCAAACATTGTGTTAGCAATGAAAATCAACTGGCCTGCTGTTTTATATTCAACAACTTCTGCTAGTGTGTCTGGTCGTTGTTCTGCATAGTCTGAACGGGTATCCGCTCTAAAAGTAAAATCGGTGTTAGTTAGTCCATTGATCTGGGTTTTTTGTGTTCCCTGTCTTATTTGAACAGCATCAAGTAGCTGGCTGTTAGTATAAACTAATTTATCAACCTCTTGATCAAATTCTATTCGGATAGGGTTGCCACCTTCTAAAGCAATATCTGGGGTTAATCCGTTTGCAGATTTTCTTACGTTTTCAGCTTTTTGGCAAAGTTCAGCCATTTCGCTTGCATCTTTTTGTGTGAATGTGCCTTCGCTTTGTTTTTTCTTTAGTCTGAAAGCTTTAGCAACATCTGCACGCCATGCCCCTGCTGGCTCTGATACTTCAACTTGTGAAGCTGATTTTTCAAGCAGTGAGGGAACCTTGATTTCTTTTAGTTTTGCCTCGATAGCTTTTTCAACTCTTTCATTTAAAGCGTCGGAAGCTCTTTTTTCTTGGGCACTTTTTTCTAAAGACTTTTTTATTTCAAATGCTCTTTTTGCGGTTTCAATTCCCTTCACTATCTCATTGTCGCTCAAGTCTGAAAACTTTTCAGCACATTTTGAAATAATTTCATCTACACAAACATTTTTAGATAATAATTCTGTTACAAATTCGTTCATTTTATTTACTCCTTAATTAATTTTTTAAGCCTTTTTATACGTGTTGTAATACTCTCTTTGGTTTCCTCTAGCGGTACTTCCTTAGATTTCTCTTGTATTGTTTTGACCTTAAATTTAGCTTGATCGTTTGCAGGGATAGGCACGATCGACGCCTCTAACAATATGACATCTTTAATTATGTTTTTCTCATATTTGCATAAACCACCCATTGAAAAGCTATTTAGTGCGCCATCCTTAATCAATTGGCGTTCGTGCTGGGTTTCGGGTGTGTTGCTTATATATCCCTCTGCTAACACCCCTTTATCGTCTATAGTAAACTTAGTAAAAGCTCCCATCTGGTCTACTGTTGAATTCATGTGATTTCTTAATAGCGGTACAACTTTATTTGCTTCTAATGTTTCGTTAAAAGCTTCTTTGTCTACCACGTCACCCTCTAAGTCCATATTTTCGAATGTGGTTATATAGCCTTTTACGTATAATTTATCGTCCCCATCAATACAAGATGGGCATATTTTATTGATAGTTTGGATGGTTGCGTGCGTTGAATCAAGTTCTATATTCTTGCTTTTAAGGTACGATATCGCTTTTTGTTTTAATTCCATTTTAACTCCTTGGTACAATTGTCCCTGTGTGATTAGGGTGAAATGTTAATTGAGACGCTTCCTCAATAGGTACGTTCTTCTTGTTGCAGTCCGGTACTTCATCGTCACACCCAACAACATCAACTACTTTTACGTCTAACTCTTTGTACGATTGAATGGTTGCTGTATCCCATGTCTTGCTTGCCTCTGTTCTGGCTATTCTCATTGCTCTGCTTCCGCTGGTACTGTCTAATGTGCCGTATAAATCTTCTATCTGGCTGGATAATTCGCTAAGACTTAACCCCTCGTCTACCATTACATTAAGTAATCGCTCTAATTCTTCCTTACGGCTAGGCGTTATCTGTTCAACTATCTTATCTGTTAGGGTAGCCACTTGTTTATTGAATACGGGGTTTTTTGTAGTAGCATCAAATTCTATATCAAAGTATTCGTTTAACTCGTTATAAGATATGCTTAATGCAGATGTGAACATCTTTTTAGCTGTTTTTTCTAGCTCTTTTGTTTCAACGCTGACATTATAAAGGTCTTTTATGTTCGCTGCTTTTTTTAATCCTGTTTGGACTCTACTTTCTTGTTTTTTATAAAATGAGGCTATGTCTTTAGCTATTTTATTTGCGATTTTTTCTCTGGTTCTTTTAGAAAAGCGTATAAAATTATCTTGGTTGAAATTCTCTAACGCTTTAGATATATACGTTTTTTTAAACTCTTTTTCTGTTGTCTGTATTAAATTACTTGCGTTAAGCTCGTCTAGTGTTTCTACATTAATATAATCAGTTTTTATGTATCTATTGTTAGCCTCTTGATCTTCAACAGTTGGCAGCCCAAGCATTTCTCTGTATTCGTTTTGAGATATTGCCCCACGATCAAACAATCTTTGACCAACCTCTGACTCTTCGTTTCTATCGATAGCCACTGGATACTTAAATTTAAAGGTTAGGCTTTTATCAAACCTATTCAAAATGTTCTGATAAGCATAAGCAAGCTGTTTAGAATACTTAGGTAATGTGTTTTTGAAGTAGCGCTTCATTTGTTGCGTGCTGCTGTATCCTTGTACTTTGTTTAAATCGCCTGAAATAACGGGTGGCAACTCAAAAATATTAGCCACATCCTGACGGGTCATTTCTTTTTGGCTTAAAAAATCCATATCTTTATGCGATAAATTAAGCGGTTTTACGTCTGTGTTAGGCGGTAATTTAATAATTTTATGCATATTAGATAGCCCTTGATATTGAATATCTATAGCTTTCTTCCACATTTCGTATTGCTGTGGTCCAAGGTCTTCTTTTTGCATTGCTGCAAGGTTTGACATTGCTCCTTGCCTAAAAAATGCTTTATTAAAAATGTTTTGGTACATATCGATCTCTAGCATAGGTGCGTTGGCCTGAATTTTGCCCATTCCTCGTATAGCATTGTAAGGGCTGCTGCCTTTTATATGTATAATAGAATCTTTATTTAACATTCTATTGTTTAGGGTCTGTAAGAGAGTTCCTGTTGCTTGATAGTGGCTTATTGTGTTGTAGCTGGATATATCTTTAGCCTTAATTATGGTTCCATTAGAGACAATATCAATTTCTGACGGGTTAAGTACGCTTATTCTGCTAGGCTTGTTGTTCATTAAAGCGAGTGCATCGCCTTGTTCTGGCAACCAAAAAAAGTTGCCTTCAAGCAAAAAATGCAGCATTGATATTTGTCGTAACTCAAAGCCCGTCAAATTATCGTTTGGCTGCTCAATAAGCTGCTCAAATTCTAGATTATTAACTATTTCCCCTTTTTTATTAAGCAAAAAATATTCTAGTGATGCAATATCTGATGATAAAATACCTGCCATCGTCGATATGTAGTTAATTGTGTTATAAGCGTTTAGATATTGTTCTGGACTGGCCAATACTGGCGTACCATTAATTATTGTAGGCTTGTCGAACGCATCAAACTGAGACATGCCCTTTTGTGTCTTTTTTCTAAAAAAGTTGAATATATTCACCCTATTTTTTTCCCTTGCCCTTGTGTGTAGATAACTTCCCAATTATCTACTACTTATATTTTACACTATATTTTTTTAAAAAGTACCCCTCAAATACTTACGGGACGAAAAAGCTGCGTATCGTAAAGCGTCTATGCTGTCATCCTCTTCTTTTATGGGTTCTTCTTGCTGTATTTCGTCTTTTGTTTCCTTCCACCGATATTTAGGTAATTCACGTATAAGATTTACACAAGTATTATTGATCTTGATTCTTGTATGCTTGTTTTCGTCCACATTAAAGAACGTGCATAAATACTGAATGCCTGCGGAAACGGCATTATCTGCGGCCCTACATGGATACACGCCCGATCTTTTGAACTGGTCTATGTGTTCTGGCTCATCTGGCGCTAAATAAAACATTTCAACGGGGTATTTGTTTAAAATTCCCTTGGCTAATTTAACCCATGTTTCTGCCGTAGGGTCTTGACTAACAACTGGTACTCTTGGTTTAGCTATTTCTTCAAGTACATGGATATCGTCATCTTTTGTTATCCCAATCACACATATACAGCCGTTATGGGTATACCCCCAATCCACACCACAAAATATATATTTATATACATCTTTTTTATATTGAATTTTATCTATATGAATACTGCTATCGTAGTTATCTATGATCTGGCCTTGGAATGCATCGGCGCACGCTAAATAGTTGCGCTTAAAGTACCTTTCGGGCATCGTTCTTCTGGCTGTTTCAACCTCTTTTATTAGCTCTGGGTTGGTTGTGTTTTCGGCTGTTGTCCAGAAGTGGCCTTCCCATTCACTATCCTTTTTTTCGGATTGCTGAGACAACGGTCGTATGTCTTCCATATACCAGTTAGGCAACGGAGTGGTCGTCATTATTCCCCAGCCCTGCTTATCTGATAACGTGGGTCTTAGGTTGTCATTCCATACCGCTTTTTTTAATCGTGCGGTTTCTGTGATGTAACATCCGTTTAAGCCTGAACCAACTAACGATTGCGGGTTATCCCCTGATTTAAAATGGATTAAAATATTTGGCTTTAACCATAGCTTAGGCGGGTTTGAACGTGATTTGTCATCTTGAATCAACTCTTCTGGCAAGAACAAGAAAATATGCTGCATTACCTCTTTAATAATGGTGTATGTAGGTGCTAAAAACCAGTACTCAAGCTTGGGCACATTCCGTTTAAAATTTACTTTATCGTCTGGGATGCCTTTTCCGTCGGCTAAATCTCGATATATATACTGTATAGCTTTCCTTGTGCCTATCCAGTCCTTGCCCCCACGGCGCCCAGCCATAATATCTATAAACCTAGCATTACTTTGCCATACTGCTTCTTGTTTTGGATGCCCCCCTATTTTTTCTGGAAAATTAAGGGTTAATGCCAATTATAAAGCCCACTTTCCTTTTAGGTAATTATATATATTAGTATCCGTAGTTGCACTTGTTGCCTCGTGTAATATAATCATTTCAAGCCAATTTTGAACAAGTCCTTGTGTTTGGTCGGCTTTGTTAGCGTTAAGGTAAAAGTCCCCAGTTGTTAGATTAGCTGCGTAATCATTAACTTGGCCTCTG
>Ga0099849_1000395_pt1 | contig 20053 bp, 25 predicted proteins | sample CB_VirMetaG_4_FD_78177 | JGI IMG/M metagenome (GOLD analysis project Ga0099849, IMG submission 78177) | Freshwater to marine saline gradient viral communities from Chesapeake Bay - CB_1508_1M Viral MetaG | ecosystem: Environmental > Aquatic > Marine > Coastal | place: USA: Chesapeake Bay... | reverse complement strand
CCCGCCCCAGTCCCTACCCCCCAAGCTGCTGCTCAAGCACCACGACCACTCAACTGGCGTGACGCAGCCTACAACGCACAAATCGCCTCCATTCAACGCGCCCTCCAAGACTTTGAAACTGGAGCAACCACACGAGGCGAACGCTACGGACAAGACTTTATGACCGGACTACGTGGTCTCGGTTACCGCCCCGCAGAAGGTTTCCAAGCAATGCCCAACGTACTAGAGCAGTTGGACCAGCCGCAGCCTATGGCTAGAGCACTGTCGGCGGAGGGTGAAGCAGGCGCACCTGCGGTTGCAGTAGCCCCTGTGTCGGGTGCCTTCGACATTGAGGGTGTGTATGACCCGTACAGTGCGGCAGCTCGGGGTACTCGCGGTACCCGTGACGAGTTTGCGGCTCGTGGTACTTTGCGTTCGTCTGATTTTGCTAAAACTTTTGGGGCTTTCCAAGACCGCTTGAATAAGCAGTTGGAGGCCATGGAGACGGCTCGTGGAAGGTTTGGGCAGGATTTGGCTACTGAGGTTGCTCAGCAGCGTACACAGGCTCAGGAGCGCCAGCAGGCTGCTCAGCGTGATGCTATGTTGAGGGCTGCTATGGCGGCTGCGGGAGGTGCTGGTTTTTAATGGCTAAACAAAAAACACAACAGCTTAAAATTGAGTCAGGTGGCAGGCCGCTTACTTCAGATTACATTACTCCTCCCCCTCCTCCAGTAGACGAAATTACTCCAATGTCTGGATACAAAAGCTATTTGGACCCAACTACTCCAGGTGCTAAAGCTACTTTTGGGTCTTATTTTTGGAACAATGCTCCTTTTGGATTAGACCCTGAAATTTTTACTTTAGAGGGGTATAACAGAAGGCAAAGATTAGCTAGTAATGACGGAGGTTCGGGCAGCTCTGCGGGTGAGGCCGTACCTGTTCTTACACAAACTGAAGTAACGCCCACCCCTACTGAAGTAATCGGGGGTGGGGGTGGTATTTCAGGGCCAGACTACTCTCAGTACCGACAGGCTTTGACTGACCAGGCTCAGCAAGTTAATGCCCAGATTCAGGCTATGTATAACGCTTTGGGCGAGGAAGCTGCCGCTAACGTTGGCCGTATCCAAGACATTTATGGTGGGGCTTCGACAGGTATTGGCGATGTGTATGGCAGCGCTATCGGTAACGTTGGAGATGCCTATAGTTCTGCACAGCAGCAGGCAGCTGACCAGCTTGCCCGTCTCGGTATCGAAGAGGCGGCCCCTGCTGTCGTGAATCCTATGGCTTTGTCGCAGGCTGAGGCCGTTAGTCAGTTGCAGCAGGGCCTAGCTGGGGGCCAGGCTGCTACAGAGCGTTATGGTGCTTCTGCTGGCGGATTTGGGTCTCAGATGGCCCAGGTTGCACAGCAGCAGGGTACTGAGATGAATGCTGCTGTTCTTGCGGCTTTGCAGAACCGTTTGAACGAGTCGTTGTTGACGGAGGAGCAGGGTCGTCAGGCAGCTGCTCAGGCTTCCGCTAGGGGGCCTGAAGGACCAAGTTTCCGTGACATGCTTGCTGAAAGGCAGTTTGCTTTTGATGTTGCTCAGGCAGCTGCTGAGCCGGAGCTTGAGCAGCGGAGATTAAACCGCGAGCTTTTGCTTAGTTTGATTCTTCCGCAGGATGGTCAAAAACCTATTTATGACCTAAGCACGGCAGAACAGCTGCTAAACGCGCTAGAATCTAGGGGATACTAGTAAGGAGTTGTTATGGCTGAACAGCCTCCTAGCTCCGACAGGTTCAGCGAATACGTAAATCTTTACTATTCTCAACTGACTGGCGGGCGGGCAAAGCCCACCGGCGAGCCGGTAGAGTTTCCCGACCTTCCAGCTCCTAAACAAGAACTAGGTTTCTTGGGCCGCACTGTCGATATTTTGTCGCGCCCCATGCGTGTTATTAGCAACCCGGTTATGAAGGCTGTTGAATTTCCTGAGCGTATGGATAAAGTACAGGAACTTAGGGCTGCCGGTGACGATGCTGCTGCTACTAAAGAATCTTTGTCGGCTGTGGGTAGTTTGTTGGCTTCTCCGTTTACTGGTTTCTTTTCTGACGACCCGGCTAATAAGCCTTATTGGTCAGACATTATTGAGAAACAGTCTGACGTGGCCAACCGCAATGACCCTAATTATGTTGATGTTGCTAACAACGTTGACCCAAAACTTAAGGGAGCCCTCGGATTTATTGGTGACGTAGCACTTGACCCGCTGTGGTTGGTGCCCGGTGGTTGGGCTGTAAAGGGGGCAGCAACTGCTGCTAAAGAAGGTCCCAAGTTTACTAAGGGCGTTTTGGAAGCTATTGATGTTCCAGGGGCTGTAAAAGCTGGCGAAGTCCCCGAGGCAGCGTTGTTGCCCAGTGTTGGAGGAGCCGGTAATTTGGGTGTTGCGGATAGTGTGTTAGCTAGAACAGCTCCTAAGTACGATTTAATTATTGATGGCAAGCCTTTGCCTCAAAAGTTCCCGACAGCTGCGGCGGCTGAGGAAGCTCTTAGTAAGCTGCAAGCTCGTAGTAAGAAACCTTTTGTCAATGCAGACGAAGTACCTAAAGTATTTAGAGGTTCTCGCAGTTACCGAATTGTCCCCGCTACTGTTGCCGATACTTTCCCAGCAGCTAGGGCGTCTCAAAAAGTTGCAGATGACTTGGCGGCTAATGCTGCTAAGGGGGCCGCTACTAGTAGTGAGACTGTTATTAAGTCTTTGCGGGAGATTATTGATTCTAAGAAAGTTGTTGTTGGCGGTAAAGAGGTAAAACTTAAAGGCGAGCTTAGTTCGTTCTTTGATTCTTTGGCTAAAATTAAATCAAAGCCGGTCAAGGCCGCTAAGCCTGGTAAGCCTAAGGCGTTTAATAGTTGGGTTGCGGCACTGAAGAGTGATGCTGGTTTGTCTAAGGCTCGTATCAGTGTTCCTGAGGGAAGCATATTAATTCAGCCTTTAAACAAAAACCCAACTCTTGGCTTTGTGATGGATACGTATATCAATACTAGAAGTGCTGAAGTTAAACAAACTATTGAAAAGTTGTTGCTGCAGCCTGCTTACGCAAAATATAAAACGGGGCTTGCTTCGGGTAAAAATGTGGACCTTATTGGTAATGCGGCTACTCCGACAGCTCTTATGGAGGAGGCTGCTGAGGCTTCGGTAGCTGCGACTATTGTTCGTAATTTGAAGAATTTGGATGATGCTGAGCGGGCTCGTGGTGCGGCACTGTTGGGTGAAGAACTGTTTGCTAATTTGCAGACTATGAGCCCTCAAAGCATGTCTAAGTTCTTGGATGAGATTGATGTAATTCTTAAGCAGACGGGGGCTATTGATGGTTTGGCCCCAATTAGTGACCAGTCTTTGGCTGGCCGCGTGTTTGGCTTGTTTGATATTGACCAAGCGACTAGGGCTGCTGCGGCTACTAAGGTTGCTAGGGATGTGTCAGATATACCTAAGGTAACACCGGAGAGCACGGTTAAAGCTGCTGAGCAGATTAGCGAAAACGTGCGTGTCGAAGAGGACATTATTCAGGGGTTGACTAACAATGGTTACCCTGCTGAAAAGATTAATGCTCGTGGTGGTAAGGGCCGTGAGAAGAGTTTGTTTGATGCCATTGTTGATACTTTGAAAGATGTACTTCCAGGTGTAACTAAGAACAAGCTTGACCCTAGCCCGGATGTTTACCCACACATTTCAAAAACGGGTGTGCTAACCACTAAGCCTAGTTATGGTGCTGGTGTAGGTGTCGTACCTAAAATTCCTAACACGTATTTTCAGTTTGATTTGTTTACAAACATCGCACGAAACATTGACAACAATTATTTCCGGGCCGGAGATAAAGGCCTTATTGCTTTGTCGGATGTGGGAGGCAAAGCATTTGTAGGGGCTAAGTTGGCTGCCGAAAAAGAACGTCTTGTTTTGACCGCTATGGAAGTTGCTGAAAAGTTTTACATTGGCCGTGGTGTTCCCATGACTATGGATTTGGATGGCGTGTTTACTAACATGCGTTTTACTCAGGCTTACAAAACTGTAGCTGACAGGCTTATAGCGTCGGGTGACGGAGATAAATGGTTGCGCCTAGTTTTCTTTAACGGCAACAGCGGAATGGCCCCCACACAGTTTATGGAAGCTGTTTCTAAAGTATTAGCTGGGGGTAGCCGCGAGGAAGTTAAGGCATTGCTAACGGCTAGTAAGTCACGTGTTGGTAAAGACCTAACAAAAATTAATTTCTTGGCCCGGCCTAAAGATAAAGCCATTATGGGTACTTTTAAACCTACAAGTGCTGAAACAGCCGACAGGCTGACCGACGCAATGATGGCCGCTGGTGACGATTTTGCCCGTCTTGCTAAACAAAACGCTGACGAATACCTAGGTCTTAGTATTCAACAAGGAAAAGTCATCGCAGCCGCTGTGTCGGATGTAATTATGTCTTTGATGAATAGCCCCACAGAACTTGCCACAGCCATTCGTGCAGTAGCTTACTCGGGTCAGATTGTTAAAGACTTTGCTAAGCCTATTAATGCCACACAGCTTGGAGCAACCATGGCTGCGGGCACTGTAAAGACGGGTCTTGGGGATGAAATTACCAAGAACGCTAAGCTTGTAGATGACGTGGTGCAGGCGGCAACTAATAACGACACTAAAGCTACGGCTAAGGCTTTGGCTGACCTTTCGGATGATGCTGCTGAAACTTCTAAGAAAATGATTTACGACGGTTATCGTGTGGCTGAAGACATACGTGATGGCCGTGTTCCTGAAGTGTATCGCGCCGAATTTTACGATGACGTAATACAAGACATGGAGCTGGGAAGTGTTCGTGTGCCCGACAGAATTGCTACTGAGGGTAGGGGAACCGTTGTGTCGATGGCTTTAAAGCTTATGGACCCGACACGCAGATTCTTTGATGCTAAATACGGGATGCACACCCGCGAAATGCTGTGGGGTTCAAGGCTTTTCTTTGCTAGTGGTAACCAAATGGCTTTGCTAAGCAAGCCGTTTATAACCAGCCTTAAAAACATTATGCGTAACAATGATTATGCGAAACCGCTTGTTGAGGGCGGTAAAGAAACTGTGCTTCAGCGGGCGTTTAAGAACGTACAGGCAGGTACTAAATCTCCTGAAGGCACTGTGCTGCGCAAAGCCGAGGACGATTTGAGGCCTATGATGTCTAGGTTCTTTGACCAAACAGATGAGTTGCAGAATGTGTTGCTGGGTAATGCTTTCTTCCGCACAGGAGCTGGCCGAGAAGCTATTAACTCAGTGCTAGATTACAACTCAGTACTGGGTAAATCTAATGGTGTGGCCAAGACCCCACCTTCTGGTTTGTTTTTTGACGAGGATTTGGCTGTAAAAGCAGCTACTGCAAGATTAGCTCAAAGAAACGAAGAATTAATTAAAGCCGGAAACAAGCCGGGTCGTACTAAGCCTACGCCCGAAGAGATTAACCAAGAAATGTTTAATCAATGGAAGACTTGGGACATCGAAGACCCTATCCTTTTCATGTACGCCATAAACAGAGCCATGATACAGCTGTCTTCCGAAGTGTCGTTTGTTACTTCCTTTAAGCAAAAAGCAATGCAATTGCGCCTGGCAAGCACCACACCTCAATCAGGATTTGTAAAAATTGTTCCCGGCGAGAAAAGTCGTTACGGCAAGTTCCTAGGCGACGAGCCTTTATACATGGACCCCGATGCGGCTGAAATGTTTAATGCTATCGACAATTTTGCTAGCTCTACTAAACAGTTTGAGGGCGGCTTTGGTCGTTTGACACGTACGGTTCTTGACCCTGTAACGGACACTTGGAAGTACGCAATTACATTGCCCCGTCCGGGCCACCACATTCGTAACATGATAGGTGACTTGACGCTTACTTTCTTGGCAGAAGGAACTATCGGCAGTGTTGCCGCTTCTACTAAAGCATGGCAAATGATGGCGTTTAGAGGAAGTTACTCAGACATCGACATGGCTAAGGCGTTGACCCGCAACGGAATTACCGACATTCCCAAGAACGACACTGTCGTTTCAAGCGGCGAGTTGGGGTCGTTTACTGCTGAGGAAATCTTTGAAAAGCTATTCTTGGGCAAGGGCATCCTTATCCCTGCTCGCCAGCGTGAGGGTTTGATGAACCGACAGGGGTTCACAAATGATGCGGGTCTTTTGGACGATGACATTGCGTCTAACACTTTGAGCCGTACGTTGGAGACTGCTGCTGGTGTTGTGAACCCGTTAGCTCTTCGCGGAGGAAAGATAGAGGACGGAATCCTTAGTTTTGCTGAGGGTCGGGATGCGTATGTTCGTATTCAACACGCTTTACAGATGCTGGAAAAAGCTCAGAAAGGCATGAAACTTACTCGCGGCTATGGCACCACAATTAACCCCAAAAAGATTTCACAAGATGAATTGTTCGATGTTATCGCTGAGCGTGTGTCAAAGTACCACCCCGACATGGCCACGTTGTCAATTCAGGAAAAGAAATACTTGCGTCGTATTATGCCGTTCTACCACTGGAACCGCGGGGCTATTCAGGCGGTCAGCGAGACATTGTTAATGAATCCTGGGCGTGTTGTAGCTCTCAACAAAGCTTCATACAACGTTGCCGTAGCTGCTGGTATCAACCCCGATTCTTTGTATGACCCTTTCCCTGATGACCAGTTGTTCCCAAGTTTCCTGCAAGAACAAATGGAAGGCCCCCAGTTTGAGGCCGGTGGTCGATACTACGGGTTTAGGCCGGGTATTGCATCGTTTGATGTTATGAACCAGTTTGCTAGCGGCAACCCTATTGATACTGTCCTAGACAATGCTAACCCGTTGTTTAAGATTCCCATCGAACTAATGACGGGGACACGTTTAGGTACTCAGTCTCGTATTCGGGATTACAGTGATTACATCGATTCCAACATTCCGGGCCTTAATTACGCGGCTAACATTTCAGGTCAAAGTGTCACAGGTTCGTTTTACAGTTTGCTTACACGCGGCGGCATGGACCCTCAATACCAATTCGAGCTTGGCAATAAAGATTCTAATGACCAACTTATCTCAGCAATTAACTGGCTGACAGGTGTGGGGTTGACTGACTACAGCCGTCCAAGTTACATTAGATTTGCGCAGATAGAACAACAACAAGCCAATCAAGAAGGCAGGGACTTTTAGTGAGATGACCCCCGAACAAGCGTCCCAATTTCTTATGGATTACGGCCCAATTATTTGGACCGTTTTTCTTATTGTCGTAATTATTGCGGCTTTAATAAAGATTTGGCCATTCATCTCTAAGGTTGTTCACACTATCGACATCATTGCTGAGCTGCCGGACCGTTTGGATAAAATAGAAACACGTCTAATGGGTGTCGAACACGAGGTTAAAACTAACGGCGGGTCAAGCATCAAAGACGCTGTAAAAAGAATTGAAGACCATTTAAATAAAATTTAATGTCCCCGCAGCTAGGACGGTAACTGCGAGGACATTCAATGCTATCATAGGGGTTTTGGTTGAAGAAGGCCTTTAGTTTCGAAGTAGTAGTAGCCATGATTGTAGGCATCTATATCATGGCTTTTGGCGTGGTTGCTTGGGCGCTTAACGCCACTATGTAGGGCCGCAACGGTGAGGACGTTGGCTGGTTGGAGGACAAACTTTGCTCCAATGCGTTGCGCCATTGATTTGAGGGCACCAATGATTTGGACGGCTATAAATCGTGACCCTGTTTGCACCATTTGTTTGCCCTGTCGAAGCCGGTAGTCTTCGCACACGATTGTTTTGATGGGTTGGTTTGTGGTTGCGGTAAATTTTACTATGTCGTCTAGGTCGTAGGTGGTGCGGCTAATGAAAGTGCCGTCATCTTCCCAAAAGGCGATGCCGCTGGTTTCTCCGGGGTCGACGCTTATGACCATAAGTTTTGTCCGTTATCTACGCAGTGTGTTTCTGCAAGCTCCGCATCACTGTCCATGTATTGGCAGTGGGGGCATTCATAGATAATCATTTCCCGTCCTCCTGTGGAACCCAGTTTTCTACCTCGACAGCAAATCGAACATCGAAGTCAACCTCACCTGTTACGGCGTTGACGTCTTCCATTAATGTTCGTATCTTTTCTATGTATTGGGGTACTACGGATTCCTTAACCTCAAATGTAATCGAGTCATGGACTTGTAGCAACATACGACACTCCGGCCCTTCTAGCTCTTTGAAACATTTGACCATGATGCGTTCTACGATGTCTGCCCCTCCGCCTTGGATAAGGCTGTTCATGGCTTTGTATGCTTCGTTGCGGTTTTCGAAGTGTCGGACACGCCCAGACCATATGCGTATTTCGCCAGTCTGCTCTACTTTGGCTGTGCATCGTTCGTTTAGCCTGCGGAAGTGGGGATAGGTGTCAAAGTAGTTTTGTCTAATCTGTTTGGCTGTTGCCTTGTCGACACCAAAGGCGTTCATCAGGCGTTGCTCTCCTGCCCCGTATTGCATGGAATAGACGAGGGTTTTAGTGTCGTGACGGGACATGCCTAGCTGTTTGGACATCTCGGTGAAAATGTCACGCCCCTCGTTGAATACCTCTTTAAGTTCTTGTTCCCCAGCGTATGCGGTTGCGAGGCGTAATTCGAGCTGCGAGAAGTCGGCATTGATAAGTGTGTAGCCATCTTCCGGGATAAAGCATTCTTTAACTTTACCGTTCCAGTCTTTGTCGGAACTTTTTGGAATTTGCTGCAAATTGGGTTCGGCGCAAGAAAGTCGGCCCGTAGCAGTCCCGTGGAGGCGATAACTGCACCTAAGTCGGCCATCGACATCAACTAGGTCAATATAGGGCCTGTATGAGGCGCTGACGGCTTTTTGCCACCCCCGAAACTCCTTAATGAGCTTCGCAACGGGGTTTTCGAGCTTTTCTAGCATCAAATCGTACGCTAACATAGCCTCTTTGTCGAAACTAGGGGCACCAGTCTTTGCGCTCTGCTTCACCACCGGCAGCCCAAGGTCATCAATCAAAAGTTTTTTCATCTGCTTCGGGCTTGCAGGATTTATCCCCAGCTCTTTTTCTATCTGAACCATGCGGTCCTCACCACGTTGCACATACTGCTGAGCAAGCTGCACATCAATACGTACCCCGTGTCGCTTCATCGACAGCAACACACGAATCAGGTCTTGCTTGTGAGGCCACACGACATCCTCGACCTCACGCCACTGTTGTGTGTTGCGCAATAGGTCCCACAACCTCCACGTCAATACCGCATCAAGTACTGCGTAATCCCAAATCTGCTGCCAAGTCGTGTTCTGCCAACCTGTTTTCTTTTCTTTATCAATTTCTGGGTCTTTAACCTTGCCATCTACCTTGAGGTAATACTGTGCCAGCGAATCCAAGCCCTTGTTGTACGGTTTGTTCTCGTTAATCAAGTGGGCCATAGCCGACACGTCAATGATGTCGGTGTGTTCCGTGTAAATGCCGATTGTTTCAAGCGACAGGATGTCGAATTGGGCGTTGACGAATACTAGGGTATTGTTTCCCTCTAATGTCTGTTTAAGCAGGCTGAGAACTTCTGCACTGCAATTGTCACCTGTCAGATGGTTGAAAGGAAAGTAATGACTATACGCTGTGCCGTCTACGACGGCTGCGATGCTGACACCGATACATTTGTCTTCGCCGCTGGCCACACGGAGCCCGGTAGCTTCGGTATCGACAGCAATAACTAAGTTAGGGTTACCTAACTTAGTTAGCACGGCTAAGCTTTCCGCATTGATGTCATCAAATTTCAATGTCATTGTCCTTTGCGAACTGGTTAAAGATGTTGCCCAGGTCTGTGGTGAAGCTTAGGTCGTCTGGGTTGCGGGTAATGTTGAATGGCTCAAACGTGGCACCCAACCTGTTTTTCAGCGTGTCGACTTGCAGCAGGTCCCCATCAACTGTTTTGAGCGACAGCACAAAGTCTACGTCTGTGGTGATGTACGTGGAGCCATACACATCCGACAGTTCCACACCTTTCTTCTGTCCATCGTTAGGTTTCTTGCGGTTGTGGTGAATCATCAGCATGGCACATGAGTACTTGGCCCGCACCATAGCCAGGTAGTGGATAAGGTTCTTGACTGCTTGCTCGTCCGTTAGTTCTTTGGAGCTGACCTTCTGCAGCGAGTCAATGACCAAGATGTCTGGCATGTGGTCGTTCATTATCTGGTCAAAGAAAACTTGACCCTCGGGCGTGTCGAGGTTGATAGGTGTACCAAACGGCGCGACCAGGAAGTTACGGTTTAGTGTGTTCTTGTCCGAGTAGCCCTTGCCGATGGTGGCCATGAAGTGGTTGAGTGGGGCAGCTGACATCTCCAACGACAGGAACAATACTTTCTTGCTGCCTGCCACGTTGTCCCAGGTAAGAAATTTCTTGTCCCCTAAGGCCATGTGCGCCCCAAGAGCGATAGAAAACTGTGTCTTACCAGTACCTGGGTACCCTGTGATAAGTCCGAAGCCTCCCTGGGCCAGAAGGCCTTGCAGTATCCACTCAATCTTGAACTCAGCATCCACGAAATCCTGGTACCCGTAGATAAGTTTCGATTCGCCCATGACTGGCGTAGTTTGGTTGGCCGACTCAATCATGCGTGTCAGGTCAACATTCTGCAGGGCATTGTACCCATGCTTCTGTCGAGCCCTGTTAATAAAATCTGTTATGCGACGGTCACGGTCACGGCGGTACTTGTACTTACCCCAACGGTCATCCGCATCGTACAAGGCAGCAGCAATGTGCTCATCGGGCCAGCCAAGCTCAGCCCCCATGTGGGCCAGCTCCGACATCGCCGCAGACCTATCCTTCTTGGGAGGCCCAGCAAAGTATGTGGAATCCCTGTTGAACTTCTCCAGAAACTCAGGCGTCCACGTAGCTAAAGCCTTGACATCCTCAAGAGGAGGCAGCTCCCCCAACACCAAGTCAGTGCTGACAATCTTTCTGGCAGCTGCTATGTGCGCAAAGTCTTCGAGACTATACTGCGTCTTCACGTTCCCACTCCTTCACAATGACGGGCATGTTCCGTTTGTGATTAGTGGTACGTATGGGTCGAAGTATTTGGTCTGCGTCCCAGCCTGATGTATCCGCATGCATCACGTAAGCAAGTGCCCTGTTTCTATCTTCCAGCGTTTCAATATCGTCAATAAACTTATCTAGTTTCCAATAGCAGTGTTCGTGTTTCTCGATGGACGACTGAACAATCAGTGTCGGGGGCGGCACAAACATCTTGCCGTCCTCGGGTTCCTGGTCCCACTCTTCCGGTGCGTTACCGTCGAAGTCTACCCACAGCATCCAACTACCCAGCACATTATCTTTGGCAGGGTTAGCTGCCTTGAAAAGAGCTGGCGAATAGAACACGTTGGCTTTGATAGCCGACCACTTCAGCGTGTGTCGGATGACGCCTTCACGTTGGCGTGGCCACTCGAACATGTACGGAGTCCATTTGCCTTCGTGCTCGACAGGCAAATACACAAACGTTGGGGTATCCCTTACAGCTTCTTCGCCCCAGATGTAGTTGTAGAACTCTCGCAGTTCTGTGGTCGCGTCCATTTATATCGTCCTTAAGTTTAGAGTGTGGCCCCGGAGAAAAGAAAAATGAAACTCCGGGGCCACGTGCCCGTCAAGCTAGTTATGCAAAGGGGTTACTAGCTGCGGTCTGACGGGTCTTCTTCTGGGCTGGCTGGGGAGCCTCAGAAGCTTTTGCAATTTTGACATTTTTGATGTTCTGGAACATCTTACCAGCGTTGGCTCCCTTACCAGCGGAGCTGTAAAGCTGGAGAGTTCCGCGAAGTCCGATGAGGTCTTCACGGTCTACGTCGTTGACAGCTGCACGGTCAACGCCAAGGTCCATCAGACGGGCCACATAGTAGCCCAGCTTCTGACGCTCACGGTCAGTGAGGTTCTCTGGGTCGGCAGGCAACTCAAAGAGTTCGCTCTGCTTCTTGCCCTCATCGCCTACCAAGTATTCGATGATGACCCATGCACGGTCAGGGTACTTCTGGCTACCCTGCTTGACATAGACATCTCCGACAGTGAATTCATAAATACCGTCCTCCATGTCATATGACGGAGTTTCCGCCTCACTGGTGTCAATGCCATATTCATCTAACAGTCCCATTATTGGTCCTTTCAGTTATCAGTTGGTTTCGCCTACAAATACGGGCTCGTCATCTTCGATGTACTCTTCGGATACGGGCACGCCTTCGTCAGGCAGTTCATCCGAGGCTAATTCTTTAGACTCGGCTTCAATCCCTCGGGCGCTGTCATTGAGCCAGTCATTGACTACCTCAATAAAGTCCTCGGGCGAAGTCATAAGGGGCAGCCCACCAATGCGAGACTTCGCATCTACTAGGGCTGACGGGTGCGATTGCACCTGTCGTTCGTAGGTTGTGTTCTTACCAATGCCTTTGATTTCGTTTGTAACGTGTGCCGTTACGTGCATCAGTTTCTGCAACCCATCGTTGTTCTTGGGGGTAAAGCCAGGCTTGGTTACCTTCATCTTGCGGTGGTCAACAACCTCGCGTTCGTGAGCGACAAGGATGACATGCACTCCCGACAGGTTTTGGAACATCTCCACTGCTTTACGGCACGCATCGCCCAATGGCTTGTACAGCCTGGCATCCAGCGCACCTGTCGGAATCTCATCCTTAGTTGCGCCAATGTCCTCGCGGTACAGGTCATCAAGCAGCATGTCTGCTGCGGTAGAGAACTCGTCAATGACGACAGCTCCTACCTTCTCCAAACCTTTATCACCCTTGGCTATTGCGTTGGCAATAATCGCAAAGTCTGAAAAGTTTTGGTAGTTCATACGTACGACATCCTTGAGCAGGGTGTCGTGGTTTTGCAGCGATACCCAACCTTCTTTGGTATCGATGTATAGAACTTTCTGCTTTGGTCCCACAATTGCTTTTGCCAGAGCGACAGATAGGACGGTCTTGCCAGTACCAGGCTTGCCATAAAGCATTGCCATCAGGTTCTTTGACACCTTCTCCGTACCAAGGTCAGCCATTCTTGACATGATTTCATCAAGGCGGTTACTCATTATTTGCTTCTCCATTCGTGACGCCTATTTTACGGCGCTCTCGTATTTTGTATTCAGTTCTCAGCATCAATTCGGTGTTGCCACCAATCAACTCAGTGGAACATATGTCACGGAACGAACAGGACTGGCACACCATCTTGTTGGCTGTGCGGTAGGCCCGCTTGTTCTGCTCATCGATACTAAGTTCTTTCAGAGCTTGAATCTCAGCCGCCACGCCGAGCTGTTCCATAAAGGTATTCAGCACGCGGTCAGTGTTGGGTTTGAGAATCATAAAATAATTCATTGAGTCAGCTGCTGGTGTTTTCAGTTTTCGTGTGCGCAACATGTTGTATGCGCCGTAAGCAACCTCGTGCCCCATTGCCCGCAGTGCCCCAATGTACTTGGGTATTTGTGGTTGCAGGTCTGTTTGTTCTGGGGTGTAGAAGTCGTACACAAACTTGTGGTCGATGACTACGTACCTGCCTTCAGGGTCTTGCACAAGCATGTCTACTACAAACGGGTAGCTGCTTTGCGTGTCTGTGTCGTAGATGAGACTAAACTCTGCCTCTACTGCGAGCACACGCCACCCGTTCTTGACCATGAACTCGTTGGCAAAGTACCCCCATTCTTCGTGGAACAGTATGTCGTGCAGCATGGCCCTGTTGTTTGCATCTGTGTAACCCTCGTCCATTACCTCTCGGTACACAGAGTATGCACGTTCCAGGGCAAGGTCGAAGTTTTCTAGCTGACCTGCTGCCGTATCCGACAGGCTCAGTAAGTGTGCGTAGAATGCTTCAAGTATGCGGTGACCTGCTGTGCCGGTTGCCAATGACTGGCTTGTGCTGATGCGCTCTAGGCTGAGGCCGTAGCCATAGTAGTGCTTTCTCCGGCACAGCAGGTAGCTGTCCACCTCTGAATGGCTGACACTAGGCATCTAGGTCATCCGGTTCGTTGCGTGTTCCTAGTTCCTGTACGAGTGAGAGATACCGTTTGTACAGTTTGAATGTGTCAACGATGTCTTCCATTGCACGGTGTACTGTTTCGCGTTCCTTCTCTCCGACAGAGTAGTAACCCTGTGAGTCGAAGAACATGCGCAAGGTGCTGACATCCATGTGTCGGTGGCTTAGTCTGCGGTCAAGGCGGGGCATCCAGTTGCAAATGAATGCTCTGTCGAAGTGAACGCTTGCACCGGCGAGGGTAAGTAATCCCTCTGGGTAGTGCTTGTCTAGTTCCTCAAGGATTTGGTCTTCGGCATCCTCGGGAAGAATGGTGCCAAAGTAGTCCATGTCTTTCAGCAAATCATTTTCTGTGTGCATTGTCTGTACAAAGATGTCTTGCTGCATAAGCTCCCAGGCAGTTTTGTCTGGGGTAATGAGCACTGACTGCTCTTCCGTTACCTGTTCGTGATGGTCCGACAGAAGCCAGCCAATCTCAAGGATACGGTCATTGTCTGGGTCTAGCCCAGTTGTTTCAAGGTCAATCCACAAATACATTGTCATCTCCGTCCTGTTTCAGTGATGGTAGCGTACCATCTATTCGGTGTCAACATTAGCAAGCAACTTGTGTTTCGTTACCCACCATGTCTCGTTATCTGCAATCTCTTTGTCAGTTGCTTTAGTTTCCGTGTCATGTTTCTTGCAGATGTATTCCTCCAACGGCATGAAAGGCTCATCCGCCGGTGGTCTAGGTCCGTAGTACTTATTGTTTAGGGCGTGCCATCTGTTGTGACACGTACTACAGATACGGTGTACGTTGTCTGGGGCATTGTTGATAACATTCTTGTCCGGCCCATGGTGACGGTCACCTTTGTCGGGGCCTTTAGTTGGCTGTATAACGTTGCCAAAGCAACCGATAATTGGCTCGACTCCCCCACCTGCGTACCTCAATCCTGCCCACTCACACTTCATGTCTTTGAAGATGGGATACATCATCGCAGCTCGTTTACGACCCGTCGAGGTGATGTCAGTAATCTCTGAGGGCTCCGACATGGGGCGACCAATACCCTTGGACTCAACCTCAAGCACTGTGTAATCATCCTGGTGCGGGTTATACAGTTCGAGGTTCTTACTAATCCAAGCCTCGTCAAACAAATCAATGTCACTCATAGTATTGCTCCCGCCCTCATTGCCTCACTCAAACTTTTTGCTGTCATCTCAACATCTTCATCTCCCATTGTATCTTGGAAAGCTGACACCATTTGTTCTTTACGGTGAATTGTGTTCGACATCCACGTGTCGATGCTTGCCGGGATGCGGTAAATGTACACGTCGTTCTCCAGCTCCTGCCCAATGCGGTCTGTCCTCGCGTAAGCCTGGTCCCTCTTGCCGGGATTCCATTCCTCGTCGATAATGTGCGTCGCAGTTGCAGCGGTCAAATTCAACCCCGTCCCACCAGTTTTGTAGTTGCACAGAATGATGTCCCATTTCGGCTCCTCTCCTCGTGCCAAGTAAAAGTTATTCTTCACTTCCTCACGTACCTTACGCGGTGTTGCACCTGTTAGCAGTGCGACACGCAAACCATTTTCTTCAAGCAAATCTTTGAAGCCCTCAAGTGCTGTGGTGAACTGGCTGAACACTACCTGACGCCTGCCCTCAGCATGTAACTGCAGTATCTGGTCAAGTGCTGCGTCTAACTTGCAAGACTCACGCACCTCTTTGCCGACAGAGAACACCACGTCACCGTCAGCATTCTTCAGCTCAATACCCGCAGGCCACACGTTAGCTTGTCGCTTGCGTGTAATCAACGCAATCAGGTGCATAATCGTCATCTGTTCACCACTGTCAAGCATGATTTGTGCCCGCTCCGACAGTTGACGCACAATCTTGTACTGCTTCTTGTACGACTCCTTGTCCATATCGACACGCACAATGTGTTTCCTCTGCACTGGCAACACAATGCCAGCATCCTCACGTGTCCGAGCCAAAAACCTGCCAGCAATCAAAGGCTTCAGGTTATCCAACTGACCGTCACGAAACTCAACCTTGCCCGAATGGTAATTCGTAATACAAAACGACTGCAGAAACTGTGACTTGCGGGCGAACAACATGGGGTCACACAAGTGCAACAGTGCATAGATGTCCATAGGACTGTTTAGGATAGGCGTGCCCGTAGTAAAACACACGTTCTTCAGGCTTTTGCTCGACAACCACTCATCAAGTTTGTACGCATACCTTACGGGGGTCAGGTCACCTTTGCGCCAACCACACGACTGACAAGGCTTCAGCTTCTTATCAGCGTCATGCAAACCCTTCAACGAGCCTTTGCAACGAGGGCACACGTTATCAACCTTGATAAGCATTTCAATGTATTTGAAATTAGATGTGGACGTGTTCTTCAGGTTATGCGCCTCATCCACAATCATCGTGTCTATGTGCCACGACATAAGCTTCGCCAACAAATCTTTGTCTTTGCGCCAAATCTCAAAATTTACAATGACAACCATGTCATCACTAGCCATTATTTTTTCCATCAGGGCATGGCGCGTTTTAGGTGTTTTCTTATACAAGTTGATGACCTCACGGTGCGGAGCAAGCGTCATCACCTCACCAGCGAACTGGTCACAAATGTCAGCCTGACAAACTATAAGAACCTTACGAGCTTCCACAAGGTCGAGCCATCCGATGGACTGTCGGGTTTTCCCCAAGCCCATGCCATCACCCAGAATCCATCGCTTCGCACCTGCACCAAAGAGAGCACCGCGCCATTGGAAGGGAAGAATAGCTCCAACGTCATCACCACCGTCGTACCATGGGGTTCCCTCGGCTCGCTTTCGATACTTCTCCTCCAGTCGGGAAACATCCGACTTAACCTGATTGGCTTGCGCACGGGACTCTTGTCGTCGTTGCTCAGCTTCCTCTCGTCGCCGTATCTCCGCAATATCTTTTCGACTTCGCTGCTCTGATTTTTCTTCGTCTTCCAGCTGCCCAAGTAATTTAGCAATCTGGTCACGCTTCTCATCAGCCTTAGCAGTATGCTCACGGCGACGAGCCTCCAAATCGGATACTTCTTCAAAGAGACCCACCACGCCTCCTTCTAGGGGTAAGCAAGTACACGGTCACGCCCGCAAGCACAACACTTGCAATGCCCAACACAATCGACAAAACAATCATTTGCTTCTCGCCTCCAATATCTTCATCGCCTCGTTGTGCCTCAGGTAGGCAAACTGGTAGGGCAACTGGTTACGTGTTGTCGGGTGCGGATACCTGCGAGCAAGGCGGGCATACTGCTCAATCTCTTTCCGCAACTGCGCCTCATCCATGTCGTAAAGGTCATCGACAAAGAACTCGTTGTCATCAAGGAATTCGTTATCAATCATCTTCGTTACCTCCAATCAGTGTGAACCAATCAGGCTTATCAGCGTGCTCCTGCAACTGCCTGCCCAACAGAATCAGATTCGTACCCAACGCCTCCAACACCATGCCCTGTCTATGCACTGTGTCGGAATCATTGGCTCGGTCAATGCGCACAAACTGTGCAAGCTTGGGTGACACTTTGGCAGCCCACTCAACCCACCCCTCACGAGGCGTATCGCCAGACAACCTAATCACCTGCTCATCCAGCACATCGGGCTTAGCCATGTAATACATTGTCGGGTGCTTACCCACCTTGGTCACCCGCTCGTCAGCGTCCACAATCTTTTTGATTGTGTTGTAAGACACCTTGGAACGGAAAGCAATGTCACCAATGGTCATCGGTGCGTTGGCAATTGCCAACGTGAACAACACCAGCGTCTCCTTGCTACTCACCATCCCTCCTTCATGCGGTCATAAGCTTGGTCAGCCATGTCCCAAATCGTGTCCCTCTGGTATTCGTGAAACGCCTTACACTTTGGGCACTCCCACTCACCCATCTCAACAGTGGCGTACACGACAATTGACAACAAAATCTCGTCATCAAACCCACACTGGTCGCACGTGACAAGCCTGTCCTCTAGGTATGACTCTTCAAACTGCATCAGTCGGCTCCTCTATCTCTGCGCTCAACAAATACCATTCGCCGTTATCGCCATCGTTGACAACCCCGGACTTGGACAGCATTTCGTTAGCAATCTCACACGCCTGCTTCTCTGTGTCAGCTTCGACAACCAACCAGCCATCGTAATTGACGTCCCACTTAGGCATTAGTTACCTCCATAAACAAATCGCTCCAACTGGCTACGTCGTGGCAACTTTGCCATGAACTCAGTAACCAGCTCAGGACCGTACGACAACTCAGACTCGGTACTCCACCAGTCCATGCCGTCTTCGTCGTCCCACAGCTCCACAGGGTACGTGTCAGGCATGGCTACGTGGTCGTAGTTGACCATACTTTTCAGGTAATCCAGTGCCTTGCGGAAACGAGGACCGCGAGCCTTGGATGGTATTTTCAGCGAATAAAACTCTGACGTGTCAATCACCGGCATACCATGCGACAAATCACTGTCTGGGTAGGTTTCGTCACCGGGATACCGCAACGGGTAAAACGTGAGATACACGTAACCGTCTTCCGACCACACGTTGATGTCATACTCGACAAACGAGGGTTGCCGTACTTCAGCCTTGATAGTTTTCATTGTCATTCCTTTCATTTAGCGTAACTAGATAGTATCCTCCCACGCACACGCATTACAATTCGTGTCGGGCGTGTCGTGAAAGCCGTGATAATAAAGCGCTTTGCGTTCAACCGGCGTCCATTTGGCAATTGTTCCATCAGGGCGCGGGGTGTACAGGGGCATGCGGTCTTTCATCGTGTCACCCACTCCGAATAGACATAACCAGCCTGCTCCACAACTGTCGTGCGGATAATGTCCCCACGAGCACCTTGAACAAGGCGCTTAGCTACATTGTCGGCATCGTCAGGGTCAGGGTATTCAGTGTGGAGCCAACCAATCACACCGCCATCAGTTTGGTATTCAATCTTGAACATCATTACACCTCAACCCATTCGCGTCGTGGCCCCTCATCCAAATCAACCAAGATAGCCCGGCCAGCAGAACGGTCCCATTGGTAATGGATACGGAACTTGAACAACACGTCATCAACCTTCTCAGCCAAATCAGTGCCAGCGATATTTTGGTGATACAACACACCGCCATAATCAGAATCAAACCGTGAACGTATCGAGAAAATCAACGGCTCGTCGTCCACAATCTTTTCTTTCTCATTGTCAATACAACCAGGGCAACAAGCATTGATGCTTGTCTTCACCCGAACACCCAACCTACGTAGGGCTTTCCGTGCCAGGCTCCAATCGCCAGGCTCCACAATCATTCTTTCTTTCGTCATTGTCATTGCTCCTTCACAGTGATTGACCACATACGGTTTTGCGGGTCAATATAGTTGTTAGCTATCTCATAGCGCAACCGCCCTAACGGTTGCCCCTGCCGTGCCTTGATTTCTTCACGGATACGGCGTTTACATTGTGCCACCGCGTTGTGCTTCATGCGTTCACCTTCCGGCGTGTTGCCAACACCAGAACCGAACACCGCTCGGGCGTGCCACACACCGTAGCCATTAGCCCAAGCGTCAATCGCATAGTGTGCCTTGGTGTGGTACACCGTGTCACTCCAATCAGTTGATTTCATTGTCATTCTCCAATCTCATATTCTTGATTGCCGGAACATACAGGACAGAACGGGGTACAGTCGTACGCGCCTTCGTGTCGGGGGCAGGGCACCATTGTCCTCACCATTCCAAATCAAGGTCATATGCTTGGCAATCTTCACAGTGCCAGACATCTTCATTCGGGAAGAACCTAACACCTGTCACCTGTTGGCATGAATCGCAAATGTCCTGTTGTAGGTGGTCATTACTTGCTGTTGCGTTTGTCATTTTGTTTCTCTCTTTCTCCGGGACCGCCCCGGCTTGTGATGAGCTTAGCGTAACATATTCAAATTTCAAAATCATTTTTCAAACCTATGGGCGTGTCTTAGTAAAAACAAGGGAAAGATTTTTCAAAACCATTTTTCAAAATTGCTTATATAAATATAAGGGGTAAGCTCCATCAAGGAGCTTATCCCCTTATATTCAAGAAGAGAAACAACCAACGCCACCCATGCTACGCCCCTAAGGGGGCTACGCGGGTGGCTTTACACATT
>Ga0099849_1000394_pt1 | contig 20055 bp, 14 predicted proteins | sample CB_VirMetaG_4_FD_78177 | JGI IMG/M metagenome (GOLD analysis project Ga0099849, IMG submission 78177) | Freshwater to marine saline gradient viral communities from Chesapeake Bay - CB_1508_1M Viral MetaG | ecosystem: Environmental > Aquatic > Marine > Coastal | place: USA: Chesapeake Bay... | reverse complement strand
GATTCACACAATACCAAACCTATATTACCCCTGCTAATATCACTGAAGCCAATCACGGCAGTGTGCTTGACAGTGGATTTGTTATCTCGGGTGGTGGTGGCACGGGTGTCCGGTTGGAGGCAAAAACAGCATACCAAATTGGTAGAAGCAGTTTAGGAACAGTCAGTGATGTATTCACCATCCTGTGTGCATCAAACGGCACGGGTAAAGACGCACTTGCATCATTCACTTGGATCGAACAACGCTAGGAAGATAAATATAGTACAATAGGAGATATCAAATGGCTTGGGAAAAACATGTAGTGTGGGATAACAAAGCACAAACAAAAGCACTTGCAGAATCACTCGATCAACTACAACCTGAAGGAGCCGACGAAGGCGGCGAAATTTGGGATGAAGCAGAAGAACTTGCTAAAAAAGAAGCAGCAAAAGAAGAATAACCTAATGCGAGCAAGAGAATTTACAATTAATGTGCCTATTAACATCAAGATCAACGGTGACGGAGATCCTGAGATTGATATGCCATTAACTGACGAGCCAGACGCAGGCGAGAAGCCAGATGCAATGATCCCCCCGCAACAGCAAGAATTAGAACTTGCCAAAGCAGAACAGGGCAAAAAGTCTGTTGCAATATCTCAACTAACTGACGAGCCAGAAGAGGATGAAATAGCATAGGGGGTTGAGCATTGGCCGGGGGCATTTATAGACTAGGGTTTGGTTACCGACCGATGGCCGATAAAACAAGTTTTGTTGGCGATCCTGGCGATATATTTTTCGGAAAAGATGAATTAGGAGCACTCCGTATTAGTGACGGTGTGACACCTGGTGGTGTTGTAATTGGTGATGCTAGTTTACCATTTACATACTCTGGAAATATTCTAACACTTGATGCTAATCATCATTTGCGACCAGCAGTATCAGGCGAGCAAGATCTAGGACACTCTACAAAAAAATGGCGTGATTTATATTTGTCTGGTACAACAATCTATCTAGGCGGCCTTACACTAAAAGAAGATACAAGTGGACGTCTTGAGATACCTGCTGGCACAGTAATGCGTAACGCAGACGGCACTAGAGTAGAACCTGTAGCTACTGTAGATCTAGATAGTATAGATTGGTCAACAGTTTTAGCAGGCATTGATCTAGGATTAGAATATGCAACAACTTCTTATGTTGATGGAAAGTTTGATGAACTAGGAGATGTTCCTGCTCAATTAGGCGACTTGTCAAATGTAACATCAGGAGATGCTGCAAACAATGCAGTTCTAATGTATAGTGCAGCAAATGGTCTTTGGATACACAATAATGATTTAGTATCAGATGTAGAAACAATTCAAGGCGACATAGAGCAATTACAAGAGGATGTAGTTAATCTAAACAGTTCTGTTACAGCCAACACAACTAACATTGCAAGCAATGCTACAAACATTACTACTTTAAATTCTCTTACCTTAGAACACACAACTAGAATAGATGCTGCTGAAACCACTATTCAAGATAATTCAACTAACATCACAAGAATAGATACTGCGGTTAGTAATAACACAACTAATATTACCAACATGACAACTACACTTAACACTGCTGTGAGTAATATAACTAATCTGACTGCCACACAAACCACTCTTGTAGAAAACAACACAACAAACCAAACAAATATTACAAATCTGCAGGGCGATGTTACTACTATTAATAACAGCATCACTACTATCAATAACGATATTCTAACTATTGAAGGAGATATCACAACTATTGAAGGAGATATCACAACTATTGAAGGTAATGTAACAACTCTTACGGCAGACCTTTCAGCCCTTACTATAAGAGTAAGTGCAAACGAAACTGATATTGAAACCCTAGAAAATAGTGTTGCATCGAATACATCCAACATAGAACTATTAGAAACAACGACCGCAACTAATACTGCTAATATTGCAACTGCAAATACAGCAATAACTGATCTTAACACTAAACATTCGGCTCAGGCAGATTTGATACAGGATAATATTGATGCAATTGCAGGATTAACAACTAGTGTCGGAACAATAACAACTACACAAACATCACAAGACGTAAGAATTACTAGACTAGAAGCAGACATTCCAGAACGTCTTACACAACTAGGTATTGATGATGGTACAAATGGACAGGTGCTTACTACAGATGGACAAGGAAATTTTTCCTTTGCTACACTGGCAACCGGTTCGGGAGGAGGAGGTCAAACTTTAAGTATTAATGATCTAAATGATGTTGATACTGACGTCACACTAACCACAGGCATGTATTTAAAATGGAACGGTACAGAATGGGCACCTAGTGCTATTGTGTCTAGTGATGTATCTGGTGGCGGTGGTGGCGAATCATCAAATGGATTAAAGTTTTCAGGCAGTGGTACTTCTAGAGTAGGTACAATTTTTAATGAAGATGGTGTTGAATATACAATACGTGAAGCATTTATTAACACAGATGATTTACTAGAATTAGAGATAGCATCTTTTACTCCTAACTGTTCTGCATCTCAAACAAATTTACAGTGGGACGAAGTAGCAACACAGTTTTCTGTAGCAATTGATAACCCTGATGATTTTACTTCAAATTATGTTGCCGAAGTCTATAGTCTATCTAATCAAGTAGGATTTGTTCTTGCTGATGGTACTCCGGCTAACACAAACGCTTATTTTTCAAGCGGTCCTAGCGTAACACCAGCAGGCGGCGTAGACTGGACACAAACTTTTACTAATCAATCCAGTGGATTTATTAGATCTAGTTCTACTACACTTTCGGGCGGGAGTGCATCTGCTACAGTAAACTTTGTAGATGCTAACGATGATTTGATTACGTTTGGTAATCCTGTTGTTGCTAGAGCAAATTGGGCAAACGCTAATGCATCGATATCAATGCAGTCAGCACCTAATACACTTTTCTTATCAACTATAACTTCTGTAGGATATAATGTCAATATTTCGGGTATTGCAAATAGTTCGAACTATAGTGCAACTGTTACGCCTACAGGTGGTACAGTAACAAATGCAAGTGGTAGTGGGACATTTAATTTTACTACACCCTTGCATAAAGATAACAACACCGGCAGAACATTGGCTTTGAGTGTGGACTTTACAAGACCACAAGGTGTAACAGGGACTTCTTATACAGTAACTGATACTGATACATCGCAAACTACAATTTCTACAACATGGCAGTATCCTAGTTTTTATTATTTCAGTGACAGTGTTACAGATGTTCCTACAAGAACAGATGTTGTAGACGGAAATGTTTTTCATAGTGACGTTACCACTACAGCACATCACGGACGCTCAATAAATACAACAATAACCAATAGTGCAAATGTTCCCAAAGTATTTTGGTTTGGTGTAAGTTCTTTTGCTACTCAACCATCTACGTTTGAAACAGGTGCAACTAGCAGTTTATTAAGTTCAGTTAGTAAAACAACTGCAACATTAAGTTTAGCGCCAGACAATGCGCCATCAGATTATAGTCCAGTGACCTACAATTTGTATGGTATAGTATTGCAGCCTGGCAACACATATGTAAGGATTAGTTAATGGCAAACTATGATGGTTTAACACGAAATACATGGCCTGGAACTTGGAGCCCGGATGGTGATCATCCTATTGCTCTATCAAACGAATTAAGGGGTGGCTTACAATATGTAGAAGGCGTAACAGGAGATACGCTTCAGGATATTCCGCGACAAAGACTACAACCTGGAATGATTGTTTTTGTAGCAAACTCCTATACTGGTTTTACAGGCGGCAAATATTATACCTACGAACTATTATCAGGAGAATCACGAAACCAAGCCACAGGAGAAATGCCTAACAATGCAGGAAATTGGTCTGAACTTCAAGTAGGCAATAGTAGTGGCGGAGGCGCATCAAACCTTGCAGATTTAAATGACGTGTCTGCAAACAATCCAAATGCAGGCTCTTTATTGCAATACAACGGCACTGAATGGCAAGCAACTAATAATATTGACACAACAACAGGAACCTTACGGCTAAACGGAGGATCTTTTTAATAAATATGTTTAGCATCAGCTTTAGAGGAAGAAACAATGGCAACAGTTTTACAGATTAAACGTACTAATACTGCAAACTTACCTTCTACACTAGACCAAGGTGAATTTGTATATATTTACGATACAAGCAGCACAGACAGTGCAGCCGGGGGTAACGGCGGCAGATTAATGATTGGTGATCCAACTACCAATACCAACACTCCAATTAAGATCGGCGGAGAATACTACACTGGATTGATGGACCATACACTTGGTACTGCTACAGCAAGTGCAGCAGCATTGCTTGACGCTAACAAAAAGATTAGCGAATGGAATGTTGATAATTTAAAACTAGACGGAAACACGTTTAGTTCAACTGATACAAATGGTAACATTACAATCTCCCCAAACGGAACTGGTAAAACCGTCATTGGAAACATCTATGTAGGAGATGCTAACACATCACTAGAAGAATATATCGAAGATATTACAGGCGGAAGTGTTGTTGCAGGACAATCAATTACAATTACATATGACGATACAGCGGGCACTAGCACTATAGCAGTTACAGCCGGAAGCATTGATACTGCACAGATAACAGACGATGCTGTGACAGCAGCCAAACTTGCTGCCGGTGCAGTCGAAACAGCAAACATTGCTGATGGAAATGTTACAACTGCGAAACTAGCAGATGATTCTGTAACTACTGCTAAAATTGTTGACGCAAATGTCACAGATGCAAAACTTGCTTCTAACTCTGTCACAACAGCAAAAATTACTGATGCTAATGTTACTACATCAAAACTTGCCGATGATGCAGTAACTACTGTAAAAATTACTGATGCTAATGTCACCGAAGCCAAACTTGCTACTGGTGCAGTTACTACAACAAAAATTGCCGATGCTAACGTCACAACAGGTAAAATTGCCGACGGTAATGTCACAACAGCTAAAATTGCCGCCAACGCAATCACAACTCTTAAAATTGCAGACAGCCAAGTCACAGCAGCAAAACTTGCATCCAACGCAGTAACAACAGCAAAAATTCTCGATGCCAATGTTACAAATGCCAAACTAGCAAATGATAGTATCACAATTGGTTCTGATGCAACAGCACTTGGCACAACTATTACTGATATAAACGGTTTAACAAGTTTAGATGTTGATAATATCACAGTTGACGGTAATGCAATCACAACAACCGACACAGACGGTAATTTAGATCTTTCACCAAATGGTGAAGGTGTTGTAAAAGTGCCGTCGGGTTATGAAGGTCGCACAGGATTTGACGATGATACACTTGTTAACAAAAAATACGTCGACCAAGTTGCTCAAGGACTTGATGTTAAAGAATCAGTTAAAGCAGCAACTACAGCAAACCTAACTGCCACATATAATAATTCAGCAGGAACTTTAACTGGCAATGCAAACGGAGCAATTACATTAGACGGTGTTACACTTGTACAAAATGATAGAGTGCTTGTCAAAAACCAAAGTGATGCTACAGAAAACGGTATCTATAAAGTTACCACTGTAGGTGTAGATGGTGTAAGTGCTTTTGTTCTAACACGAGCACCTGATGCAGATACAGCAGCAGAAATGACAGGTGGTACATTCTTCTTCGTAGAGCAAGGTACTGCTCATGCTGATGCAGGTTTTGTTGCAACACATAACGGTACACCTACACTAGGTACAGACGATGTTACATTTGAACAGTTCTCAGGTGCTGGACAAATTACAGCAGGTTCTGGTTTAGAAAAATCAGGCAGTACACTTAATGTTTCTGTAGACGATACAACTATTGAAGTAAACGGTAGTGATGAATTACAAGTAAAAGATAGTGCTATAACAAACGCAAAAGTATCTGCAAGTGCAGCAATTGTACAAAGCAAACTGAACATGAACGCAGCAAGTACTAGAGCAAATTCAACAGGGATCGCACAAAGTGATCTAGGTCTTGCAAGTTTTGATTCAAATCAATTTACTCTAACAGGAGGTTGGGCAACAGTAACAAGATTGGATGCTGGAGCCTATAGTTAATTAAATGGCTGTTGAACTATTACACAAAAGGAATAGTTCTACCGGCACTGTTCCGAGTACATCTGCTTTAGCATTAGGCGAAATTGCCATCAATACATATGATGGCAAACTTTTTATTAAAAAAGACGACGGTACTCAAAGTATTGTGACATTTGATCCTAATGCAAGTTCTCTTGCAGTACAGGAAGTTAATTCTAATAACTTAGCAGTATCTGGCAGCATAGTTAATAATGTAGACACTCTTAGTTTTGACGAAGACGCATTTGTTGTAACCAATTTAAATAACGGCGATGTAAAAGTAAGCGTCGATGGCTTCTATAAACATCTTCATGTTGACAGCAGCCTAACACCAGCATTAACTGCATCAGGTGTAGATAGTTTAAATCTAATAGCAGGCAATGGTGTAACAATAACGGCCGATGCAAATGGTTCACCTAATCCTACTCTAACATTTTCTACACCATCAAAAACTGTACAACTTTTCCAAGACGGTACTTTAGAAAATACAACAGGCAGTGTTCGTTGGTATGCTCCTGGAGACATTACAATAAATGATATCGCTGCACGTATTTCAACAACATCTAATGTCAATGTGCAGATTTCAGTGTTAAAATCTGGTAGTTCGGCAGAAAGTTTGACCCTTAATAGCGGAAATTCTAAAGTGACAAAAAGCACAAACTTTAGTATGGGAACGGATGACTATCTAACTGTTGATATTGTTTGCACAAACAATACATCAGGCACAGGTCTTAGTGTAGAATTTTTCTATACATTTGACTAACAGGATAAATAAAAGCATAAACCAAACCAGTTAACTGAAAGAAAAGGATAATAATTATGGCAGTTGTATTTACAAACGCAGCGGAATTGACAGCCCTTAAGAATTTCTTAAATCACACGGCTCCAGAATCCCTAGTGTTAAAATTATATAGTAATGACGTGACGCCAACTAACGCGGATGTCGCCGGCGATTATACAGAAGTATCAGGTAACGGTTATAGTGCAACTACACTAACACCGTCAAACTTTACTTTTACAGCAGGCGATCCGGGCAGTGCAGCATACCCGCAAGTCACATTTAGTTTCACAGGCGCAGCAGGAAACATTTATGGTTATTTTGTTGTTGGATCAACAAGCGGTAACCTAATGTTTGCTAATAGATTTAGTAACGCTCCGATTAACATTGCTAACAATGGTGACGAAATTCGTATTACACTAACTATCACATTGAACAACCCATAAGGAGTTGAGCAATGGCTAAGATCAGATCCGACCGTGTAAAAGAAGTTAGTCTAAGTCAAGGCACAGGAAATCTAGCATTGGCAGGCACTGGTACTGGCTTTGTAGAATTTGGCACTGTATGTGTGAATGGTGATACATTTGATTATGCAGTAACTAATCCAGGTACAGCCGAATGGGAAACTGGTATCGGAACTTACGATGCAGATAATGACGCAGTGATTAGAACTACAGTTTATGGTAGTTCAAATAACAATACATTGGTCAACTTTAGTGCTGGAAATAAACAAGTTTTCATAACTGTAAACAGTTCTAGTTTTGAGGATTTTGACAAATTAAAAACAAACGCAACAGCCCTTGCTATTGCATTAGGTGGGTAAAATTTAAGGATTACAAATGGCAAAACATCTCGTACACAAATATGCATTTACACCAAGTAGCAATACAATTGTTCTTGATGGAATGTTTAATAGGAATAGATTCCTATTAATATCAAACGTAACTACAAACCAAACATTGTTTACGTTTAACGATAATGTTAATGGAATGGCATCTCATGCAATAAACACAACAAGTGAAACAACAACTATTGTTTTAGATATCGATTGTTCAGCAATGCAAGCAACTGATGTTTTGCAGATCTTCGTAGAGGATGATGCGCAAACATTTAGACCAGAAGAGGCCTTTGTTGATCCAGTTCATAAGTTTCGTGTAAGTAATCCTGAAAACCTAATTGACACTGACTTTGAATACGGATTGCAGAGTTCAAAATGGGAAACACTAGAATTATCAAACAACGTACCAAGTTTCTACGGTAAAAACGGAGACTACACCCTGCTAGGAATTAATATTGTACGAGCAACAGCAGGTTCAGATATCATCCGTGTTACATGTACTGATCCACATAGAATAAGCAAAGGTACTCCAATTGATGTACAAGGTCTAACAAGTCTAACTGCCGAAGGCAAATACCTTGTAGGGGATGTAGAAACTGATTATGTTTTTACATATAAAGCAAGAGGAGTTCAAGCAAGCACAGCAAACGTAAAAACACCATATACAACTATTATCCCAGGACAATTTTATACGGCTGCTGATGTGAACTTTGTAGCAGAAGATGGAATTCAAACTGATACAGAAAACCAAAGTAAATTATCTGTAACAACAAGTGAAGCACACGGTTTTGATGTAGGTGCAAAATTTTATTTCCTAAATACTGTATCTCCAAAAACACTTGTTTTAGATGAAGTCTCAACAGGAACTGCAGAAGACGGTTTTGATATAATTGATATTGTTGATACAGAAACTGCAAATATTACTCCAGATGGAACAAAAACAGATACTAAAGCAGTTAGAGGTGCATATGAATTAAGATTTAATGCAGATGCAATCAGTGATACTGCTGACACAGTTACATGGAACGCACACGGTTTTAGAGAAAATGATGTTGTTCTTTATGTCAAACCAGCAGGCACTGATTCTCAAATTGGCGGATTGAACAGTTTAGATTTTTATTGGGTTACTAATCCAACAACAAACACCTTCCAATTGAAATCAACTTCTACTGGAAGTCCTATTGCATTTTCTAGCAAAGGCACCTACACCTACGGTGAAGGTGTGTTTATGCTTGCGTATGAAATGTATAGAGTGCGTTCAGCATATTATACAAATAACATCTATTGGTACACAAGAGGACAATATTTTGGCGGTTCAACAAATAACTCAGGTTGGGATTTGACATCAACACAGTATGGTAAAATGCAAAATCGTCCGGATTATACAGTCCCGGTACATGCTCGTAAATCAAGCACTAGTACCGGTTGGAGAAATTATCCCTACTATGTATTTAATGGCCTTGCTTATTGGGGACAAAGTTATAATAATAATATGAGTTTGGCAGATAATCATGGCAACTATCCGCACTCATTTAACTTTGTAGAAGATTTTAGCAGGTATACCCAGCAATCTTTTGATTATCCATCAACTAGTTCATACTTAAACTGGTCCACTGCTGAAATGTCATGGTCAAGCACTGGTTACTATTATTATAGCGGCACTTGGACCTTTGGAAGAGGGGATTTCTTCTTTGTACCATTAAATGATAATGACGAAGCATACTCATTCTATAGTGAAGGACACGGGTTGACAAATGGTCAATCAATCAACATGACATACACTGGTCAGCCAATTTACTATTACACTCATGGTGGGGGCAATTACAGCAGTAACTATACGCCTTCGAGCCTAACAGCAGGAACTTACATTGTTGAAGTTGTCGACGACAATAGATTTAGGATTAAGAGTGGTACTACATTAATTAGGATTGCAGCAGCAAGTGGTACTTATACATTTACTGGTCTCAGACAACGTCCTACAAGAGATACATTCTTTGTTGCAAATCATGGACTAGCAGAAAACAACACTGTTACACTTGGTACAGAATTTGGTGCTAGATTGCCAAGTACTTCGACAGGTGAAATCAGTTACACAAGTTCTGATAGTGATCTACAAATTTTTAGATCAACATGTGATGCGGGTGTAGAAGCATGGAGACAAACTTTATCAGCGACAGCAGATATGGTTATGGACGGAACAAGCAAAAGCACTCCGTTTAGATATGGTTCTGGAAGCAGTTCTGATACAACTATGGCACAAGGTTTCAATATGTACTTGTACGGTTATGATAACACATGGAGTAGTTGGACAATTTCAGGAAGCGACTGGAACAGTGGATCATATGACACAGGTGAAGTAGAAGATTATGCAAATGGCCGTCCAGTTTCAGGTCAAGGACACAGCGTGATAATGACACCATTTGTGCAAGACTCTACAATTGATTTTTGGAGTGCAGCAACAAAACAACCTCTAAACAGATATGGTTATTCAAACTTTAGAGTGCAATTTAGTATTACACAGGCCTATACAATCAACCAACGGAATTCAAACACAACTAACCCAACTGTGTGGACAACTGTAGGCGTAAATGGTGTCACAGGCGGCACGGTAACAGATTGGCGTTTTGCGAGAGTAGCACAATATGCAAATGCAACAGGTAGAGATTGTATACTACAAGTTCAATATTCTATCAAGAAAGATAACTGGGATAGTTTTAACTTTGATAGTATGGGTTATAGTAGAGATAGCTCACCTGCTTATGCTTACTTTACCTCAAATGGATACAACCATTTAGATTATACTGCCTTAATCAGAATACCAGATGCAGTTACAATTGATAGTAATATGTTGCAAAACCTAGATGCCTATATAATGGACACGCTATCTCGAGACTTTACATATCCATCACTAACTAATGGATCAGATTACAATGTTGCAGTAGTAGATGACAATAGATTTAGATTAAAATCTACATCTGGTGTACCAGTAAATCTTACATCGCAAGGTACAACAGGTCAAGCAGGTGATACAGCATTTACTATTACTAATAATGCAACAACACATTATGTGATAGATGGTGTAAACAATGATACCATATATGTAAAACCTGGCTATACCTATACATTTACAATTAGTGCAGCAGGACACCCTTTCTGGATACAATCAACAGATCCTGACACAGCAGGTTATGACAGTGGAAATACTTTAGGATCAGGCGAAGGTATAACAAATAATGGTACAGAAAGCGGCACCTTAATTTGGGCAGTGCCGGAAGGATTTACATTAGGAACATACTATTATGTCTGTCAAAACCACGCAGGTGCAATGAACGGACAAATTATTGTAACCGATGCACCAGCAGCGATAACATTCCTAGACGTTAGTAATCAAATTGGCACATTAGACGGTGTATATGAATCAACAGCAACTCCTACTGCTACACAAATTGATTTTCAAACAAACTTTAAGGCTGGTAAAAAGACTTTAGTTATTACACAAGCATCACAAACTGACAATGACTTTGTCTACATCGCTAACCGTCACAACTTTGCGGATGGTACTCCAGTAGTATATAATGCAAATGGCAATGCAGTATATTCTGGATTTGTAGACGGACAAACATACTACGTTACAGTAGTTGATGACAAATACCTCCAACTAAGTGATAGTATTGACAATAGAAGAGATGGAGTTTATTTGGCACTAGATTGGGGCACTATTCCTAACAGCGATCATATACTAGAAAGTACTACTGTTAACGGACTAGTTTCTATATCACCTACAGTCAATGTTACATCAGGGGAATTTATAATTGACGGTGGCACAGATAGTATTTTTCTAACATACTATAAAGCAGGTGATGAGATTATTTTGAAAGATCCTGGAACGACACCTGGTAAGTTATCTAGATACACTATTAGTAGTGTTGTTGATGATAGTACCATTAACTTAACTGAGCCGGTATCATTTACAAGTGCAGCAGCAGTTCACATGGTACCTACTAAAATTTACACTAGACCAGATGGTGCTTCTACTCATAGACCATTTGACGGTGGGGTTGAAATTATTGCAGGTAGTGCTCCTGGATCACAAATTGTTCGTCAAACACGTAAATATTTCCGTTATCAGTCTGGTAAAGGTATCCAGATCAGTTTGGCGATTAACTTTAATCCTCCTATCTTAGTTGAAACGATTAATGTTGTAACAGACGATAAATGTGTAAGGGATACTGGATACATCGCAGATGGTGCGAGACTAGAAACAGCACTCGGCGGCACTTTCCAAGCATACTTCCACGGCATTGCAGAACTAAGAAGTTTATATTTGAACCCTGTGGTTAATCAACGAATTGAAAAATTGCGTGACGATATTTTAGCATTGCCACAGGTTGATGATAGTAGCACAGCAGAAACAAGGGTGACAGCATACTTTACTGAGATCTTAGATATTATTGATAATCAAAGATCGGCAGCAAATGCACCTACATATACAAATCCTAGTTCGGGTAGGACAAGCGGTCAACTTGCTGCTCGTGACCAAATTGTAGCCAACATTGATTTCATTAAAGCAGAAATTCAAGCATATGTTGATACTACATATCCAAATGTCACATGGGACACAACTACACTTATTGAAGATGTAGAAATGTTATCATATGCTCTTGCATATGATATGAGTTATGGCGGTAACTTTGCTACGTACCAAAGCGCAATCTTGTTCATGTATTACACAAACACAAGAATTTATGGTACACATCAAACTGAAAGTCTTGCAGCATTGAATCGTTTAAAAGCAATTATAGGCGACATTGTACAAGAAATAGCCGTAACAGCAACTTCAGGTAATACAGAAACACAAGACACAGCAGGAACACCTGCAGGTGCAACAGAAAAAACTGAACTTGATACTCTAATCGATACTGTAATTACAGCAGTAACTTATGGTACAAGTGCAACTGAGTTTACTGGTACATATACAAAAACAGAACCTAGTATCGCTTGGGCAAGCAGCGAACTACAAGATGCTGCAACTGATATCAATGATAATAAATCAACACTTACACTGAGTTATGCAACTAGAATACAAACAAAATATCCAAACTATATCAAAGCAGGACAGTTGATTAACATAAGTGATTGTGATGTTTCTTACTTCAACGGTGACTATACTGTAACAACCTATATTGATGAATTTACATTCCAATATAGTTTGCCTGGTACACCTCCAACATTTAACCCAAGTGGTGTTGTGCAATTCCGTCCTAAGAAATGGCAAAATAGTGCAGTACGTTGCGGACTATATGATTTCCAAAACGGATTCTTCTATGAATATGATGGTCAGACCATTTATGCTGTTAGAAGAAATAGTACTCTACAATTAAGTGGAACAGCCAGTGCATCATTTGGTAGTAATGTTGTATCAGGGACTAATACAGACTTTATAGGTCAAATGTCAACTGGAGATCTAATAGTTTTACGTGGACAAACATATAAAGTTACAAGTATTGGTAGTAAAAATGATATTACTATTCAGCCAAAATATAAAGGCACATCAACAGATGGTATCATTATTACCAAAACAGTAGATTACAAAGTTCCACAGTCTGAATGGAATATAGATGTTGCAGACGGCACAGGTCCAAGTAACTTTAATTTAGATATTACTAAAATACAAATGGCATACATGGATTATAGTTGGTATGGTGCTGGTAAAATACGCTTTGGATTCAAAGACACTTACGGGCATGTAATTTATACACACGAAATGGTTCACAACAACAGAGAAACTGAAGCATATATGCGCTCAGGTAACATTCCTGCTAGATATGAAATTGAAAATACTGGCGTTACAGATTATCAACCAAGACTGTTCCACTGGGGTACATCGGTTATCATGGATGGAACATTTGATGACGACAAAGCATACTTGTTCACAGCGACAAGTAATACACTATCGTTTACAAACGGTCAAAGTTCTACCGCAACAACTAACCAAAATTCAAACATTGTAGGAATTTATAGTTATACTTTCAGAACAAGAGAATGGTATGTTGAATTATCGTTCCCACAAGCTAATGCAAGTAAGTTTAGTGTTGGTACTCCACTATATACCAACGGTGGTGAACTTAACGGTGAAACGGTTTATAGTACATACTTCGATGGTAGTAACGTAATTGTTAGGCTCTTTATTGCAAGACAATGGAATAGACCTAGTATCTATCCTATTGTAAATACTAACACAGTCGTTAGTATCGGTGCTCCATCAACAGGTAGTTCAGACCAATCATTGTTAGGTGACATTCCACTCATTAGTATTAGACTTGCACCGTGTGTTGATAACGGTATTACTGGTAATATCGGTGAACGTGATATTATCAACAGAATGCAGTTACAATTGAAACAGATCGGTCTTGTTCTAACACACGATTGTGAGGTTACATTAATTCTAAACGGTTCGTTAAGTAATATTGACTTCGAAAAAGTTCAATCGCCGAGTTTGAGTAACCTTGTTGTGCATAAGTCTGCTGATACTATTACAGGCGGCACACCGATCTTTAGTTTCCGTGCTGCAGGTGGTACTGACACAGGTTCGTCACGTTTGGCTAACGCTACTGACTTTGATCTAACTGATATTACAGACTTAGGCAACAGTATACTAGGTGGAGACGGTGTATTCCCGAACGGTCCGGACTTGTTAACAATTGCTGTTAGAGTTATTGACACATCAGATATTACAGCGTCATCACCATTTGAAGCAGCAAGTCGTATTACATGGAGCGAATCACAAGCGTAATAAACAGGGAGGGCAGTCGTGTCAACAATCAGTGAAAACACGATTGCCCAATCCGCAGTCGGAGGCGACAGTAACTCAGAAGGCCAATATTCATTTGACTTTGAATATATAGGTTTACAAATTGCTGTCACAGATAATCAAAGTGAAGGTTCTCTAAGACCAGCAGACGGCGCAACCGTTTATGATCATTTCCGTCCAGCTATAAGAGCCGACATCACAGCAACTATACCGCTTGAAGTTGCTGAAGATGGAACTATTTTAACTAAGTTTAATTATGTAGATACTGCTACATTTAGTCTTCTTAACGCTGATGGATCTTATCAGTTTAAGGGCTTGCCTGTTTACTTCCAAGACGACTATCCTGGATTGCCAATTGCTCCGATCGGTGTTAACGCTATCGGTGACATTCAATATGAAGGGCCACAAAACTTCCAGCCTGGATTAGTAGAACTTACAATCGACGTTGAAGAAGATATAATTAAAAGTACGAGTCGTATTACACAAGGTGATTTGGAAATTGCCGTTGTTGATAACGATGATGGCAGAGCAGCATATGTAAGACCAGAAGATGGGAAAGAAGAATGGCCTTGGTTCCGCCCTGCACTCCAAGTTGATAGAGTTTATGTAACTCCACTATCTTTTGCTGCACTAGCAGGTGACGATACTGCATATTTCTTTGCAAGTGCTGGGATAGATAGATTACCAAACTACGCCGGCTTACCTATTTCGCCTATAAGTGTTAACGCAATAGGCACTTTACAATACGAAGGCGTGATGGATTATCAGCCAAGTATTGGTCAACTTGATTTAGCAGATGCAGATACAGTTAGTTCTGTACATGCATATGCAGACTCAGCGGCTCTAGATATAGCAGTTGATTGGAACGACGGTCCGGGAGTAGTCAGAGATAGTGATGGTAAAATAGAATATCCATACTTCCGTCCAACACTTGAAGTTGATAGAAGTTATGTTCCGTTTAAATCTCTTGCAGTAATTTCAGAAGAATATAAATTTGAATACAGTATAGATTATCAAATACTAACTGGTTCAGGTATTCCAATTGGTCCTTTGAGTTTGTGGTCAATTGCAGAAGAACAACAAATTCCTGGAGCACTAGCAAACTTTGTTTCTATTCAAGATACAATTGCCCTAGAAATTGCAGCAACATCTGAACTAGGCACAAACAGACTTGAATATGAATTCCTCAACGAAACCGTTGCACTAGAAATTGACGAGACAGGCACAATATTTGCAGTTTATCCAAGAACAGAAACAACTGCACTAGAAATTGAAGCGTCTGATACCGTTGGCAAAAAGTTTGTTTATGATGATACAGCACAGTTTGCTCTTATAACACCTACATCTATTGTATCAATCAGTGCAACCGTAGAAGTTACACCATTATTGATTGGTGTAACAAGTGTGATAGAAAAAGTTTATAATATTGTAACCACTGTTGAATTAGAACTTGAAACATCTCAAGCGGAAACAAATGTAAGATACAATATACCTACAGACACTATTACTACAGAAATTGACGCAGATGATTCTATTTCTACAACATACAAACCTAGACAAGGATTTAATCCTGTTGAAGTTCTTTCAGTGTCTAGTTCTTATAGACTATCATCACAAAGTGTCTATGAATATGTTTTAGAATTTAGTTCTACAAACAGTCCATTTGTTAATGATATGATAGCAAATATCAATACAGCGGTAAATGAAACAGGCTATGATTTAAACGACAATGAAGTTTACATAACGTTTTGGAAAGCAGGTGTTATACAACATGCAATTAGACATCTGTCTAATAGTCAAACAGTATTAGGTACACGTAGTTATTATAATTATGACAAGCCTAGGGCAACTGCAATTACACGTAATGGAAAACAGGCAATTCTGTTAGATACTAATCCTCGTGGTTTAAGTTTTGTTGCAGCAACCTTTAATAACCAAACTTATAACTTAACAACTTCAGGTTTTCAATTTGATGAGATAAGATATTATCAAGGTGATCCTGCTAATCTTGATGATATGCTTCTATGGTCTACAAGTGTTGCGAGAGATATAGAAGTTGAAGCAGATGCAAGTGCAGGCTTAATATACAACTATACTGATTATACTCAAAACTTAGGTGAACTTGAGATTGATGCAACTTCACCGCACCTAGTAAGTTACATTGGATTAGATAACACCGCAGAACTTGAAATAGGTACAACCTTTACAACAAAAACACTTTATGACTTTGTTGACACAGGTGCATTTATCAAAGGCGGCGCGACAGGTATTGTTGTAACACTTGGTAGCATTGATACAACACCGCTTGTTATTGGCGATGCAGACGCATTTGAAATACTATACAATTATACAGATTATACACACAATTTAGGTGAACTTGAATTAGGTGATGCAGCCACACAAACGGTGCTATTCAACTATACTGACTATACGCATAACCTAGGTGAATTAGAAATCGATGCTAGTGATGTTAGTACGCAAAGTTATGCTAGTACTACAACAGGCGCACTAGAAATCGATGCTAGTGATGTTAGTACGCAAAGTTATGCTATTACTACAACAGGCGCACTAGAAATCGATGCTCTTTATCCGTTTGAAATTACGGTTACAGTATCAGATACAGGTACATTAGAAATAAGTGAAACTGGTGTTACTAACATTATCTACAATTATGCTGATTCTACATCACTTGAAATAGAAGAAACACATACAACAAGTACAACACATGTGTTTGCAGACAGTGCTACATTTATCAAACTTGGCGCAACTGACACTGATATAATCTATGACATAGAAGATACAACAAACTTAGAAATTGAAGCCAGTGAAGTATTAAAAGTCATTTATGACATAGAAGATACAGCAAACTTAGAAATTGCAGCAAGTGATACTATCGTACAGATATTTGAATTTGATGACGATGCAATATTCAAAGCACTGGTTGCAGTTGACGAAGATATTATACGCAATGTTCAAACAACTATTGCATTGGAAATTGAAGCCAGTGATACTATTGTACAGATATTTGAATTTGATGACGATGCAATATTCAAAGCACTGGTTGTAGTTGACGAAGATATTATACGCAATGTTCAAACAACTGGCGCATTAGAAATTGCAGCAAGTGATACTATCGTACAGATATTCGAGTTTGATGACGATGCGATATTCAAAGCACTGGTTGCAGTTGACGAAGATATTATACGTAATATTCAAACAACTGTTGCATTGGAAATTGAATCTAGCGAAGTATTAAACATCATTTATGACTATCCAACGTTTGAAGCAGAACTTGAAATTGATATAACTCAAGCAATTGGTATTACTGAAACAAGTACCGGTGTTCTCATAGTAGGATCGACATCGACACAATCTATAGCATATAATTTTGATGATTCTGTAGACTTTGTAAAATTAGGGGTAGTTGATACATCATTTACAACCAATAGAGATGCACTTGTAGAACTAGAAATTGCAACAACTTCTGTAGAGAAAGTAATCTACAACTATGTTGATGATGCTGAACTAGGTGTTGTTACAGCAAGTGATCAACAAATTATCTATGTCTTTGCAGATGTAGAGTTTGTGACATTTAATGCAATACAAACTCAAAGTTCTACGTTAAACAGTGTAGAAACACCACTTATAGAAGTTGAAGTAGACGGTCCTCACAATCAGTTATACGCATTACCTGTAACTACAGGTGAACTAGAACTAGATGCTCTAGCAACTGTAGCAAAAACATTTAATTTTGAAGATACAGTAGAACTTGGTGTATTAGGCGCAACTGATACAGAATTTATCTACAATTTTGAAAATGTAGAGTTTGTATCGTTTGCAGCTACAGAAGATATAGATGTAATTTATAATATTGATAGCACAACTGCTACAGAACTTAGTGATAGTTCTACACAAAGTAGTACAAGACAATTTATCGATGATGCAGATTTTGTAACATTTGTTGCAGCAAGCACAGAGATAATGGTTAACATTGATAATGAAGGTGAACTAGGATTTGCAGCAACAGATGAAATAGATGTTATCTTTAACTTTACACCGCAGGCGTTCTTAGAAACAGAAGTACAAGACAATATCAATCAAAGTGTCAGTCGTAGAACAACTGCACCACTAGAATTTAGTAGTATTACTAATCAATATTACTATACCAAGTTTAAACAAATTTATGCAAATGATACAATTGAAATAGTTTTAAAGGGTGAGGGCGATGGTCTCAAAGTTTCAGGACAAACACAAGAACCATCACGTCAGATTTGGATCGGTTAATGTTTCCTCTGTACATTCATCAACTCTAAAATTAACATCTTCGTACTTGGGATTATCTTTAATAAGATCCATAATCCATTTCTCTGCAACTTCTTCTTCCATGTGACTTGAACGGATTGCCCATTTGTCATTTTCCTCGTCAACACATTCATAAACTTCGTAAAAAACATTTGTTTTGGTTTGCATACTTACTCCAAGGTTAACCCCTGCTAACTTTTACAAGTGCTAGAGGGTCAAAGTCTAGGCACTTGAGATTTTGCTAACAAGGGCTTTTTTTAATATTACTATACAGGCTATGCCCAAAAAATACTTTAGTGTAGACTATATTACTTTTTATTTATGTTACCGCTTACAAAGTTATAGAACTTTTCGGCTGCTTCTAGCACTTTATCAGCGCCAGGCACTTCTGGCATAGTCACTTCAGTAACAACTTCGTCACCGTCTTTTTTTACAGTAGTTTCGAACTGACCCCACTTGGCGTGATAGTCTTGCCAAGTTTGGTTCTGTGCAAACTCTAATACCTTTGTGCGGATTTCGTATCCGTTTTTGTTAGTTTTGACTTGTGGAATTGCTGATTTGAACATGTCAGCGAATTGCTCCATTTGTTTTGTCATATCATTCATTGTGTGTCTCCTGTGTGTGAATGTTGGCTAATAATTTAACATACTAGCAAATTGTATTTATGTCAAGACTATTTTTTGTCACGCAACTTTGTAAGTTCTAAAATGGTCTTCTTGGCTTCCTCGTGATAGCCCTGCCTTGCTAGTTCCGAAGCCGCTCGGCTGTATCCTGCTATCATCATCGAACGTTCGATTCCACGCCACAAGCCCGACAAAGGTGAGAATACATAGTTTGATACTAATGCTGTCATTAGACCCATCCTTTCAAGTTTTTGTTTACCATTTCTTCATAATGCTTTTCAGCAATATAATGAATGTCACCACGGTGTAAACCCATGTCGTTTAATTCTCTATCTGAAAGTGCTGATAATTCTTTTACGGTGATGTTGGCTAATCTACGTGCTTGTAGTTTTACAGCCAATTTTTTGAACCAGTTAGCAAGTCCCGCAAAGCCTAGCCAACCGAATGTGTTTGCTACTAGTGTAGTCATTGTGTTTTCCAATCTATATATGTATATGTGTGATCTGAGTCTAGCACCTGCTAGTTTTACTCCTTCTACGCTTTTACTTATCATACTATAACACAATAACTGACCATTTTGCTATGTTATTTTCGCAAAGACGTTATGCAAAAAGGTATTGTCATATTT
>Ga0099849_1000393_pt1 | contig 20065 bp, 9 predicted proteins | sample CB_VirMetaG_4_FD_78177 | JGI IMG/M metagenome (GOLD analysis project Ga0099849, IMG submission 78177) | Freshwater to marine saline gradient viral communities from Chesapeake Bay - CB_1508_1M Viral MetaG | ecosystem: Environmental > Aquatic > Marine > Coastal | place: USA: Chesapeake Bay... | reverse complement strand
TTATCAAAGTAGCAATGGTTGATGAATATCTATATCATTTGGATTGCTCTATTTTTCCAATTAACGAAAATCAAACATTAGTAGCTACTGAATTATTTGATGATGAAGAATTAGCAATGATAGAAAAATACACAGAAATAATTCCTATTGATACTGATGATGCTTTAGGAGGTATGACCAATTCAGTTAGAATGGGAAATATGATATTATGTGCTTCTAATATTGCTGAATTAAAACCTTCACATGAAGATTACGCCCACGTAAAACATAAAATTGAATCATTAGAAAGAATTTGTTCTGATTTAGGTATGGAACCAGTTATTTTTAACTTATCAGAATACATGAAATCAGGTGCAATGTTATCTTGTATGGTAATGCATTTGAATAGAGTAGACCAATCAAAAACTTTATTATAATGGCACAAACATTAGAAGATTGGTTAGGCGGTGAGGTTAAAGAGCTCTCTAAACTCCCTGTAGGCGAGCTAAGTAATACATATTTTTTTAGAGACCCTCTCCGTGCTAACCACATTGATTGGGAACATTTTTACAGCCCAGCTGATGGGACTATTATTTATCAAAAAGAAGTTCAACCTAACGAAGCCGTTGTTGAAATTAAAGGTATAAATTATACCTTAAAAGATGTTATGGGTGATGATGAGTATGAAAAACCATCATTAGTAATTGGCATTTTTATGTCGTTTTATGATGTCCATATTAATCGTATTCCTTATGGTGGCGTACTCACGTACAAATCATTAGAGCCGATTGAATCGACAAATAAACCCATGTTAGCGGTTGAGAAGGATATTCTTAACAAAGTAGTCAATCCAAATAACATGGAGTACTTAAAGTACAATGAACGTATGTTTAACAAAGTATATGTTCCTTCTCTAGACTACACATATTATTTAATTCAGATAGCCGATGAAGACGTAAATGTAATTGCTCCATTTAAGAAGCAACAAGATTTAGTCGCTCAAAACGAAAGATTTAGCTTAATTAGATGGGGTTCACAAGTAGATTTAGTTCTACCTCTGGACGAGAGATTTAATTTCGAGACAGTATTAAATGACACTATGCATGTAAATGCTGGACTCGATAAATTAGTAAAAATCAACTACAAAGAAAATGGCATCAAAAGCACATACCGACGAGGTATTTAGACAAAAAAGAATAGTGAAAAACCCTATTAAATTCAAAATTCAATTAAACGAAGAACAAAAAGAAGCGAAAGCTAAAATATTAGAAAACACACTTACTTTGCTAGCAGGTAAGGCTGGTTCTGGAAAAACAATGTTAGCATGTCAAATTGCATTAGACGGTCTATTTAGAAGACAATACGAAAAAATCATTATTACAAGACCTACAGTATCAAAAGAAGATATTGGTTTCTTACCTGGTGATCTAAGAGAAAAAATGGATCCTTGGGTACAACCTATCTATCAAAATATGTATGCTTTATATGATAAAGAAAAAATCGAAAAATGTATTGAAGAAGGAAAAATTGAAATTGTACCTGTATCTTTTATGCGTGGTAGAACTTTCCTTGATAGTTGTATTATCGTAGATGAAGCCCAAAACGTTACACACGAGCAAATGGAAATGATTGTTACTCGTATTGGTTTACGTAGTAAAATGATTATTTGTGGTGACGATCATCAAGTAGACTTGAAATCAAAACGCGATTCAGGATTTAGATTTTTATATACAGCAGCACGTAAAGTAAAAAATATGTTAGGAGTCACGTTAATGGAAAACCACAGAGATCCTATTGTAGATGATTTATTAGATATATATGAAGAAGCCGCTGAACGAGGAATAACAACTGGTTCTTCGGGTACAAGTGGAAGATCTAAAAAATAAAATTTTTTTACTTTTTTTAATATTTATAACTAAAACCTATAATATGGCTCAATGTCCTCCTAAAACCCCTCCAACTGGATGCTTAGATGTAACCATCCAAGAATCTATTATTCTTCCTAACTATAATGTACAAGAATCATTTAATTCATTTACAGTATGTGGTATTAAAAATTATGTCACTCGAACAGAAGTAATTGAATATGATTGGAGTGGTTCTCTTACCGATGGAGGAATTGGTATTATAGGTTTTGTAAATTCAAAAGAAGAACTAACCCCAGGATCATTTGTAAATTCTGATGTTAAATATATTAGAATTACTAATTTAAAAGATAGTGAAAAGTTTGCTAGTATTTATTGTATTAAAACTAATGATGAATCTGTAACATTTAAAGTAGATCCTGGAAAATCTCTCATATTAAGTAATGATGCTTTTGAAATTTCATCAAGTATCACAGCTTCTTTTGATTACATTAATGAAATAAAAGCAATGGCGGGAGATGCAAGTGGTGATTTTACTGGTAGTATTCAAATTGAGTATGTTGTAGCATCATCTTAATAAAAATAAACATTAAAAAATAGGGTTCCTAAATGGGAACCCTTTTTTATTCATATTTATAACCAAAACACTATGGCAAACATTCCAATATGGCCAGGATCATCATCTTTCCACCCTGGAGATACTCCATTCGGTTTTTATGATTATAATCCTGATTTTCAAAAAGATGCAGATAAAGTAGCAAAGTTTTGTGCTTTGCGTTTAGGTTATCCTATTGAAAATGTTGAATTACAAGACATAAACTTTTATGCTGCTTTTGAAGAAGCAGTAACAGTATATGCTAATGAGTTATTTGCATATAAACAAAGAGAAGACTTTTTAACTCTAGAAGGTACTCCTTATTCTTATGAAAATACCCAAGTTGATTTACAAAATGCTATAATTACACCTAATTTACAAAGAATAGTAGACCTTTCAGAACAATATGGTACTTGGGCTGGAGTAGGAGGTAATGTAGATTGGTATAGTGGATCTGTAGTATTAACTTCAAGTATTCAAGATTATGATTTAGATGCTTGGGCTACTTCTCAAGGTTTAACAGGTAGTGATGTTGAAATAATGAGAATATTTTATCAAGGTCCTCCTGCTATAAATGAAATGTACACTCCATATGCTGCTGGATTTGGTTTTGATGGAGATGCAGCTGCTTTTGCTTTTATGGGTGGTGGATATGGGTTTGGAGATAATTTCTTAATGATGCCTCTTAGTTACGATATGCAAACTATCCAAGCTATTGAGATGTCAAATGATGTTAGATTATCTAATTATACATTCCAATTAATTAATAATAAATTAAGAATATTCCCTATTCCTAGTGATGAAGATACTGGAAGTAGATTATGGTTTGAGTACCTTCTTAAATCAGATGAAGCTTGTACCTCAGTAGATATAGATACTAATGCAATATCTAATATATCCCAAATACCTTTTAGAAATGTAGATTATGATAGTATTAATTCTGTAGGTAGAGCTTGGATATTCGAATATACACTAGCATTAGTAAAAGAAATTTTAGGATATGTTAGAGGTAAATATACAACAGTACCAATCCCAGGAGCCGAAGTTACCCTAAATCAATCAGATTTATTATCCTCAGCTGAAGCTGATAAAAATAAACTAATTGATAGGTTAAGAGAATATTTTGAATCTACATCCCGTCAATCATTACTTGAAAGAAGGCAAGCAGAATCGGTAGCTCGTAATAGTGAATTAGGAGAAGTACCAATGACAATTTTTATAGGTTAATATGGCATTATACGGAGAAGCAAGAGATATAAGTTTTTTCAGACATGTTAATCGTGAACTGATAGGGAATATTATTTCTCAAGAATGTGTTTATTATAAATACCGTTTAGCCGAAACTAAAGTAAATATGTATGGTGAAGCGGCTGATGGTAGATATTTTTTTGATCCTGTAATTTTAAATTGTTTAATTGAAAGACAAGATCAAGAATATCCTGAAAGTGATTTAGGTGTAGACTTTCAGTGGGGTATTACATTTAAATTTTTACGAGATGATTTATTAGGTAAAAACCCTTGTTTAGATAATCAAACAGATAATGTATATGGAGCTAATTTAGTTCCTGAAGTAGGAGATGTTATAATGTATCAAAATGGGTATTATGAAGTAGATAATACAAATGCAAATCAATTTTTTGTAGGTAAAAATCCTGATTACCCATTTTTAGATGATGAAGGAAATAATCCATTAGAAACTGATTTAGCAAATTTTGGTTCTTCAATTTCTATTATATGTCAAACTCATTACGTTCCTGGAGATAGATATAATATTCAAAGACAACGATTATAATGGCTGAAAGAAAACCCATACCAAAAACACAAAAAGAGATTAGTATTGATCAACATATTCCTTATGATAAAGAATCGGGTAATCCTAATTTAGCTAAAGCTCCTGAAAATAGGGGAAATAATATATCATTTAGAGGAGATAATGTAAAACCTTTTAATATTGGTATTCAAGATATTGATGAAGCAGTATTTTATTACTTTAAAAATGTAATCCAACCCTCAGTTAATCAAAATGGAGAAAGATTACCTGTTCCTGTAATATATGGTGCTCCTGAAAAATGGAAATCGTATCAAAAAGATGGATATTATAGAGATGTAAAAGGAAAAATAATGGCTCCTTTAATTATGGTTAAAAGAACCAGTATGGAAAAAGATAGGAGCTTAACACGTAAATTAGATGCTAATAATCCTAATAATTTTAATGTTTTTACTAAAAAATATGATAAAAAAAATGCATATGATCAATTTGCAGTATTAAATAATCGAGTCCCTACTAAACAATTTTATGCTTCAGCAGTACCAGATTATTTAACTTTAAATTATGATTGCGTAATATTTACATATTATGTAGAACAATTAAATAAAGTAGTAGAATCTATTCAATACGCCTCAGATGCATATTGGGGCGATCCTGAAAGATTTAAATTTAAAGCTACAATTGATTCTTTTGCTTTTCAAACAGAAATGCAAACAGATAATGAAAGAATAGTTAGAAGTAGTTTTTCAATTAAATTAAAAGGATATGTAGTTCCTGAAATATTACAACGTGACTTAAATGGTATAGAAAAATATACAGAAAAAGCTAAAATTATATTTTCTATGGAAACAGATACACCTCCTGGATTTTATGATGGTGTACAAATAGGTGATAGAATTGAAACAAATGAACTTCCAGATCCTAATAGAAAAGATAAAAGATAATTTAATTGAAACAAAATATTTACATATTTATATAAGACCAATATTCTATTAAATGGCACAAGTAAGATTTTTAGACCAAGTACCTGTAACTGCATTTGCTATTAATGCAAATCAATCCCCTAGTGCTGTAAGAATTCCTCGTGTTATTCAAGCAGGGGAATCTTTAACTATCCCTGTTAATACTCAAGGTATTGGATATGATTTATATAATTTAGGAGGAGGATTAATTACAATTACAGGAGGAGAACAAGTACAAGGAACTGATATATATACTCATGGTTTATTACAAGTTGAAACAACTTTCCAAAATGATGGTACTTTAATAAATGATGGGTATTTAGTTATTGGAGTAGATATTAGTGGTTCCATATAATTTAATAAAATGGTTAATATTTATAAATAAAATAGTTAGAAGAACGTGGCTCAAATAATATCAAAACTCACACCCTCAGGAAGCATAACCTTACCATCATCTGGTTCGGTTTCTTTGTTTATGGAATCTGAGGATCAAGGTAGATTATATCTTAAAGATTCAGATGGTAATGTATATCCCGCAGTAGCACTATCTGGTAGTGGATCTAGCTTAATAGGAATCCAAAACGATGGTTCAGATATTGGTAATGCTAGTACACTTAATTTTAGTGGCTCAGCAGTAGATAGTGTTTCTATCGTTGCTGGTACAGCTACTATTGGTCTATCAGGAGGAGGGTCAGGTTCAGGTACATCAGGTACTTCAGGTGCTAATGGAGATGCTGGTACATCAGGTACTTCAGGTGCTAATGGAGATGCTGGTACATCAGGTACCTCGGGTGCTAACGGTACTTCAGGTACCTCAGGTGCAGACGGAGCCACCGGTACTTCAGGTACTTCAGGTGCTAATGGAGATCCAGGTACTTCAGGAACAAGTGGTGATTCTGGTACCTCTGGTACCTCAGGAGCTACGGGTGATGCTGGTACTTCAGGCACATCAGGTGTTAATGGTACTTCAGGTACCTCAGGTGCAGACGGAGCCACCGGTACTTCAGGTACTTCAGGTATAAATGGTACTTCAGGTTCTTCAGGAGATTCAGGTACTTCAGGTTCTTCAGGAGATTCAGGTACTTCAGGTACTTCAGGTGCTACTGGAGATTCAGGTACTTCAGGAACAAGTGGTAATAGCGGTACATCAGGAACATCAGGTGCAAATGGTGCCCAAGGTGATGCTGGTACATCAGGAACATCAGGTGCTGAAGGTACATCAGGTACATCAGGTGCTAATGGAGCTCAAGGTGATGCTGGTACTTCAGGTACTTCAGGTGCTAATGGTACTTCAGGTACTTCAGGTGCTAATGGAGCTCAAGGTAATCCTGGAACTTCAGGTACTTCAGGTGCTAATGGAGCCCAAGGTGATGCTGGCACCTCAGGAACATCAGGTGCTGATGGTACTTCAGGAACATCTGGGGCAAATGGTACTTCTGGTACCTCAGGAGCTAATGGAGATGCTGGCACCTCAGGCACATCAGGTGCTAATGGTACTTCAGGAACATCAGGAGCAACTGGAGTTGCAGGTACTGCAGGAACTTCAGGTACTTCTCCTGCAGGTGGAGGAGCTACTGCTTATTTAATTAGAATTAATTATGATACTAATACAGATGTTGATACAGCTACTCAAATTTCAGGATCTCCCTGGTCAAGTGATTCTGTAACTGTAACATTAAACGCAACAAATAATGTAACTTTTGAATTTGCTACAGAATCTACCCCTCCAGTAAGCGTTCAAGGTTATTTTTACAATGCTAATAATGATGATTATACTGTAAGTACATTTGGATTAGGAAATAATGGATATCAAATTGGACAAGGTTTTACCTCTACAGTTTCTGGTAACCAAGCTTCAAATGATTTCTTTACTAACTTCTCAGGAAGTAATGAATTAAAGTTCGATTTAACAGCAGGTAATTATGGTGGTGTTAAGAAAAATCTCCCACCAGTATACGTTCATGCTTATTTAGTATTTACATTTGCTGGATAATTAAAAAGAAATAAACAAAACTTTAATTAACCCCTCATTTGAGGGGTTTTTTTTTCATATTTATATCTGACTATAGTTTAAGAATAAGAAAAATTCATCCATGGCAGAATATAATCCTGAATTACCTGCATTAAGTTTAGCGGGAACTATATCCGGTACACCAACGGGTAAAACAAAATATGGAGTAAGCGACACAACCGGTTTAGGTCCTAATGGGGCTGATAAATATATTGAATATGATACTGTAATTGCCTCTATTAGTGCTCAAGCAGTTGGTGATGCTAGTGTTAGAGATTCTTTAGGTTTAGGAGTTGGTGGTCGTTATACTGGTATAGATATAAAAGTTGGTGATTACATAGCTAGCCAAAATGGTCTTAAAGTATTTAAGATTACAGCTATATCATCAAAAGCAGATACATATATTTCTTGTTCATTCCAAGATACAGGAATGTCTATAGCTAGAACTAGAAGTGATAGAAATAATACTTTAGTTAATGGAGATGGGGTTTATGTTTTTGAAAGTAATGATGATAATAATCCTCTTGTTGCTCCTAACCAATTTGGTTCATTTACTACTACACAAGCCTTTAATCAAATTCAAAGTTATTTTGATGTATATGAACCTTTTCAAAGATTTACTTTTTACCCAGAAAACACAGGAAGTTTAGTACAAGGTGATTTAGTTACAATTACAGGTTCAGGAAATCCTTATACGTTGATACCCGCAACTAGTGGTTCAACCATTATAGGTGTTGTCTCAGATTTATTTGGCGGAAATAACGTAAATGTACGCCCATATAATAAAATTATTACTAATTATTCAGCCCCAGAGCAATTAGTAGAAGGTAATATTGGGGATATTTGGTACCTTTCAGGTAGTGGAGATATTTCTTCAACAGATTCAAGTTCAGGAGTTGCTTCTTATTTTCATTTAACTGATCCTATTGCTGCTACTGTAACAGGTAGTGTAGATGGAACTACATTTGATGAAACTCAGTATAACCTTATAATTAACGGAATTGAAGTAATTCCAGAAGATGCAGGGGGAAGTATATTAAGTATTGAGCAAATTACTCAATCTATTAATGAATCAGCTAGTGTTACTTACGTATCTGCTTCTATTGATGAACAAGGTGGAGGATTCGCTTCAGCTACAACGTTAGGTTCAGCTGGATCTGGTGGAGAAGCAGGATCTTTAGCTTATTCCCCTGAGCTAATAGCAGTTCTTTCAGGAACTCCAGGAGGAGCAGGTAGTTACCCCTCAGCCCCTGGTAAATTTGCTATTACAGCTAGTGGAGTAGAATTTGAAGTTCACCCTACTACAGCAAATACAACATATTCAGGATATCCTGTAGCAGATGAATCACAATTAGAAGCGGATATTAATGCCGCTGCATTTGCAGCAAGTGCTCCTTTAACTGCTTCTTACGGTACAAATACTTTAACCTTAACTTTAACAGCAACAGGTTCTTTAATAATTGATAAAGTAGCAAATGATCCATTTGGTGCTCCATTAGTAGGGAATGGTTCAGGTACAGGTTTACCAACAGGAACATTTAATGCTCCTGCTTTAGAAAAATATTTAACTTTAGAAAGAGCTGATGGTGGTGATATTTTAATCCAAGGAGATTGGATAACATCAGCAAGTGGTTCAGGAATATATAGTGTATCAGGTACACCTCCTTTCTTATTAATGTTAGGAGGAGCTGGATCAGGTGGATCTAGTGGTGGTTCAGGAGGATCAGGTACTTCAGGTACAAGTGGTACTTCTGGTACTGCAGGTGATTCTGGTACTTCAGGAGCATCAGGTGAAAATGGTACATCAGGTACTTCAGGAGCAGATGGAACATCAGGATCTTCAGGTATTTCTGGTGAATCAGGTACCTCAGGTACTTCTGGAGAAACAGGTACTTCTGGTACAAGTGGTGAATCAGGATCTTCAGGTATTTCAGGAATTAATGGTACATCAGGTACTAGTGGTGAATCTGGTACTTCAGGTACTTCAGGTGATTCTGGTACTTCAGGAATTAATGGCACATCAGGCACATCAGGCGAATCAGGCACTTCAGGTATATCAGGCACATCAGGTGAATCAGGTACTTCAGGCATATCTGGAACCTCAGGTGATTCTGGTACTTCAGGAACTTCAGGAGATTCAGGTACATCAGGTACTTCGGGTGCTACTGGAACTAGTGGAGAATCAGGTACATCGGGCTCTTCAGGCGAATCAGGTACATCGGGCTCTTCAGGCGAATCAGGAACTTCAGGTACAAGTGGAGATGATGGTTCTTCAGGAAACTCAGGTCAATCAGGATTAAGTGGGACATCAGGTTCAAGTGGATCAAGTGGTACATTAGGTACTTCTGGTGTTTCAGGTACTTCAGGAGATTCAGGTACATCAGGTACCTCAGGAGATAGTGGTACATCAGGTACCTCAGGTAATAGTGGTACTTCAGGAGATTCAGGTACATCCGGTGAATCTGGTACTTCAGGAGACTCAGGTACATCCGGTACCTCAGGCGAATCAGGCACATCAGGTACAAGTGGTACTTCAGGTACTTCAGGTGATGATGGTTCTTCTGGTAATGCAGGTCAAAGTGGATTATCAGCTACATCTGGTTCAAGCGGTTCATCAGGTACTTTAGGTACAAGTGGTGTTGCTGGAACTTCAGGAAATAGTGGTACAAGTGGTACTTCAGGAGATTCAGGTACATCAGGTACCTCAGGAGATTCAGGTACCTCAGGTGTTTCAGGTACTTCAGGTGAATCTGGTACCTCAGGCGAATCAGGTACATCAGGAACAAGCGGAGAATCAGGTACATCAGGTACTTCAGGTACAAGTGGTACTTCTGGTACCTCAGGAGATGATGGTTCCTCAGGAAATGCTGGTCAAAGTGGATTATCAGCTACAAGTGGTAGTTCAGGTTCTTCAGGTACTTTAGGTACTTCAGGTGTTGCTGGAACTTCAGGTAATAGCGGCACATCCGGTACTTCAGGTGATTCTGGTACTTCAGGAACTTCAGGCACATCAGGTGAATCAGGTACTTCCGGTACATCAGGTGAATCAGGAACAAGTGGTGATTCAGGCACAACTGGTACTTCAGGTGAGTCAGGCACATCAGGTACAAGTGGTACTTCAGGTACTTCGGGTAATGATGGTTCTTCAGGAAATGCTGGCCAATCAGGATTAAGCGCAACCTCAGGTTCAAGCGGTTCATCAGGTACATTAGGTACAAGTGGTGTTTCAGGAACTTCAGGAGATAGTGGTACATCCGGTACTTCAGGAGACTCAGGTACATCAGGTACAAGTGGTGATTCAGGTACATCAGGTACCTCAGGCGAATCAGGTACATCCGGTGAATCAGGTACTTCAGGTATATCAGGCACAAGTGGTGAATCAGGCACATCAGGTACAAGTGGTACTTCGGGTACTTCGGGTGATGATGGTTCTTCAGGAAACGCTGGTCAATCAGGTCTTTCAGCTACAAGTGGTAGCTCAGGCTCATCCGGTACTTTAGGTACATCAGGTGTTTCTGGGACTAGTGGTGAATCAGGTACTTCTGGTACTTCAGGAAATAGTGGAACTTCAGGAACAAATGGTACAAACGGTACTGCTGGAGATGATGGAATAAGTGGATTTAGCGGTACTTCAGGTACAAATGGTACTTCTGGTACTTCAGGAGATGCAGGTACTAGTGGTTTATCAAATATAAGTGGTACTTCAGGTACATCAGGTACAAGTGGTACATCAGGAAATGATGGCTCCTCAGGAAATGCTGGTCAAAGTGGTTTATCAGCAACTAGTGGTTCCAGTGGATCAAGTGGTACATTAGGTACTTCAGGTGTAGCGGGAACTAGTGGTAATTCGGGCACTTCAGGAACCTCAGGTAACTCAGGTACATCAGGTACAAACGGTACATCAGGTGAATCAGGTACATCTGGGACTTCAGGCGAATCAGGCACATCAGGAACAAGCGGAGAATCAGGTTCTTCAGGAACAAGTGGAAATTCAGGTACATCTGGTACCTCAGGTACCTCAGGTACAAGTGGTGAGGACGGTTCTTCAGGTAACGCCGGTCAAAGTGGTTTAAGTGCTACAAGCGGCTCATCAGGCTCATCTGGTACTTTAGGTACAAGTGGTGTAGCCGGAACAAGTGGTAACTCAAGTACATCAGGTACATCAGGCGAGTCAGGTACATCTGGTACATCTGGTACCTCAGGTGAATCAGGCACATCTGGAATTTCAGGTGAAGCTGGAACTTCAGGCACAAATGGTTCAGCAGGAACAAGTGGAGATGCAGGTACTAGTGGTTTATCAAATATAAGTGGTACTTCAGGTACATCAGGTACAAGCGGTACATCAGGAAATGATGGTTCTTCAGGAAACGCTGGTCAATCAGGTCTTTCAGCTACAAGTGGTAGTTCAGGTTCTTCAGGTACTTTAGGTACTTCAGGTGTTTCCGGCACTTCAGGTGAAGATGGTACATCCGGTACTTCTGGTAACTCAGGTACATCTGGTACAAGTGGCACATCAGGAGAATCAGGTACTTCAGGTACAAGCGGTGAATCAGGTACTTCAGGTACATCAGGCGATTCAGGTACCTCAGGTACATCTGGAGAATCAGGTACTTCTGGTACTTCAGGTACAAGTGGTACATCAGGTGAAGATGGTTCTTCAGGTAATGCAGGTCAATCAGGACTTTCAGCTACAAGCGGTTCAAGCGGTTCATCAGGTACTCTAGGTACTTCAGGTGTTGCGGGTACATCAGGTGCAAGTTCAACATCAGGAACAAGTGGTACTTCGGGTGATTCAGGTACAACAGGTACTTCAGGTACTTCTGGAGATTCAGGTACCTCAGGTATTTCAGGTGAAGCTGGAACTTCAGGTACTAATGGTTCAGCAGGAACAAGTGGAGAAGCAGGTACTAGTGGTTTAAGTTCAATTTCAGGTACTTCAGGTATATCTGGTACTTCAGGTACATCAGGTGAAGATGGTTCCTCAGGTAACGCAGGTCAATCAGGATTAAGTGCTACAAGTGGTTCAAGTGGTAGCTCTGGTACTTTAGGTACTTCAGGTGTTGCTGGAACTTCAGGAAATAGTGGTACAAGCGGTACATCTGGAGATTCAGGTACATCAGGTACATCGGGTACATCAGGTGAATCTGGTACATCTGGTGTAAGTGGTGAATCAGGTACTTCAGGTACTAATGGTTCAGCAGGTACAAGTGGTGAATCAGGTACAAGTGGTTTAAGTAATATAAGTGGTACCTCAGGAACAAGTGGTACTTCAGGTACATCAGGTGAAGATGGTTCTTCAGGTAATGCAGGTCAATCAGGACTTTCAGCTACAAGTGGTTCAAGTGGATCATCAGGTACATTAGGTACCTCAGGTGTTTCAGGTACTTCAGGTGAAGATGGTACATCAGGTACTTCAGGTAATTCAGGTACAACGGGTACTTCAGGTACAAGCGGTGAATCTGGTACCTCAGGTCAATCAGGAAATTCAGGCACTTCAGGTACAAATGGTTCTTCAGGAACTAGTGGTATATCTGGTACAAGTGGCTTATCAAATACAAGTGGTTCAGCAGGTTCCTCAGGTACAAATGGTTCCTCAGGAAATGCTGGTCAATCAGGACTTTCAGCTACAAGTGGTAGCTCAGGCTCGTCAGGTACTTTAGGTACAAGTGGTGTTGCTGGAACTTCAGGAAATAGTGGTACAAGTGGTACATCTGGAAACTCGGGTACAACTGGTACTTCAGGTACTTCTGGAGATTCAGGTACATCTGGTGTAAGTGGTGAATCAGGTACTTCAGGTACTAATGGTTCAGCAGGTACATCAGGAATAGCTGGAACTAGTGGATTAAGTTCAACATCAGGCTCAGCAGGTTCAAGTGGTACAAATGGTTCCTCAGGTAACGCAGGTCAATCAGGTTTAAGTGCTACAAGTGGTAGTTCAGGCTCATCAGGTACATTAGGTACTTCAGGTGTTGCGGGTACATCAGGTGCAAGTTCAACATCCGGTACAAGTGGTACATCTGGAGATTCAGGCACAACTGGTACTTCAGGTACATCAGGCGATTCAGGTACTTCAGGTATTGCTGGAGAATCAGGTACAAGTGGAACATCAGGTTCAGCAGGAACAAGTGGAGAAGCAGGTACTAGTGGTTTAAGTTCTACAAGTGGTACAGCAGGTTCAAGTGGTACAAATGGTTCTTCAGGTAATGCTGGACAATCAGGACTTTCAGCTACAAGTGGTTCAAGTGGATCATCAGGTACATTAGGTACAAGTGGTGTTGCTGGAACTTCAGGTGCTAGTACAACTTCAGGTAGCTCAGGTACTTCTGGTACACATGGTACTAGTGGAGATGCTGGAACTAGTGGTTTATCTAATAATTCAGGAACAAGTGGTACATCTGGTACAAACGGTACAAGCGGAAATGCAGGTACTTCAGGATTATCAAATACAAGTGGTTCAGCAGGTTCCTCAGGTACAAATGGTTCCTCAGGAAATGCTGGTCAATCAGGATTAAGCGCAACTAGCGGTTCAAGTGGATCAAGTGGTACATTAGGTACTTCCGGTGTTTCAGGCACTTCAGGAAACTCAGGTACTTCAGGTACATCTGGAGATTCAGGCACAACTGGTACTTCAGGTACTTCTGGAGATTCAGGTACTTCAGGTATTTCAGGTGAAGCTGGTACATCAGGCACAAATGGTTCAGCAGGTACATCAGGAATAGCAGGAACTAGCGGATTAAGTTCAACCTCCGGTTCAAGTGGTTCATCAGGTACTAATGGTTCTTCAGGAAATGCTGGACAATCAGGTTTAAGTGCTACATCAGGTTCATCAGGTTCATCCGGTACTTTAGGTACATCGGGTGTTGCTGGTACATCAGGTAATAGTGCAAGTTCAGGAACAAGTGGTACTTCAGGTAATTCAGGCACAACAGGCACTTCAGGTACTTCAGGCGAATCTGGTACCTCAGGAGTTTCAGGAATATCCGGTACTTCAGGCACAAATGGTTCAGCAGGAACAAGTGGAGATGCAGGTACTAGTGGTTTATCAAATACTTCAGGTACATCTGGTTCTTCAGGTACTAATGGTTCCTCAGGAAATGCTGGTCAATCAGGACTTTCAGCTACAAGTGGTAGCTCAGGCTCATCAGGTACATTAGGTACTTCAGGAGTTGCGGGTACATCAGGTAATAGTGCAACTTCAGGTACAAGTGGTACAAACGGTACTTCAGGAAATACTGGAACTAGTGGATTAAGCAAAACTTCAGGTACTTCAGGTACTAGTGGTACTCAAGGTACATCAGGAATAGCAGGAACTAGTGGTTTATCAAATACTAGTGGTTCTTCAGGTTCAGCTGGTTCTTCAGGTACAAATGGTTCCTCAGGAAATGCTGGTCAAAGTGGATTATCAGCTACCTCTGGTTCAAGTGGATCATCAGGTACTTTAGGTACTTCAGGAGTTGCAGGTACATCAGGAGCTTCAAATACAAGTGGTACAAGTGGTACAAACGGTTCAGCAGGTACAAGCGGAGATGCAGGTACAAGCGGCTTATCAAATATTTCAGGTACAAGTGGTACAAGCGGTACAAATGGTACTTCAGGTAACGCAGGTACTTCAGGCTTATCAAATACAAGTGGTAGTTCAGGTTCATCAGGTACTGCAGGTACTTCAGGTACAAATGGTTCCTCAGGAAATGCTGGTCAAAGTGGATTATCAGCTACCTCTGGTTCAAGTGGATCAAGTGGTACATTAGGTACAAGTGGTGTTGCTGGAACTTCAGGTGCTAGTTCATCATCAGGATCATCAGGTACTTCAGGTACTCAAGGTACTTCAGGTAATGCAGGTACTTCAGGCTTATCAAATACAAGTGGTACAAGTGGTACAAATGGTACTCAAGGTACTTCAGGAGTAGCAGGAACAAGTGGATTAAGTGCAACATCAGGTTCAGCAGGATCTTCGGGTACAAACGGTACTTCAGGAAATGCAGGACAAAGTGGTTTAAGCGCAACTAGCGGTAGTTCAGGCTCATCAGGTACATTAGGTACATCAGGTGTAGCGGGAACAAGCGGTAATTCAAATACAAGTGGTACAAGCGGTACAAACGGTACTCAAGGTACTTCAGGTAATGCAGGTACAAGCGGTTTATCTAAAACCTCAGGTACTTCAGGTACAAGTGGTACTCAAGGTACTTCAGGAGTAGCGGGAACTAGCGGATTAAGTGCTACAAGTGGTAGTTCAGGTTCAGCCGGTTCTTCAGGTACAACAGGTTCCTCAGGAAACGCAGGCCAATCAGGTTTAAGTGCTACTTCAGGTTCATCAGGTTCATCAGGTACTTTAGGTACAAGTGGTGTAGCCGGAACCTCAGGTGCAAGTAAATCATCAGGTTCAAGCGGTACATCAGGTACAAATGGAACAAGTGGAAACGCAGGAACATCTGGTTTATCAAACACTTCAGGTACTTCAGGTACAAACGGTACTCAAGGTACATCAGGAGTAGCAGGAACTAGCGGATTAAGTAATACAAGTGGTTCAGCAGGATCTTCAGGTACAACAGGTTCCTCAGGAAACGCAGGCCAATCGGGTTTAAGTGCTACTTCAGGTTCATCAGGTTCATCAGGTACATTAGGTACATCAGGTGTAGCGGGAACAAGCGGTAATTCAAATACAAGTGGTACAAGTGGTACAAACGGTTCAGCAGGTACAAGCGGAGATGCGGGAACATCTGGTTTATCAAATACTTCAGGTACATCTGGTACAAATGGTACTCAAGGTACCTCAGGAATAGCCGGAACTAGTGGTTTAAGTGCTACAAGCGGTAGCTCAGGTTCAGCAGGTTCTTCAGGTACAACAGGTTCCTCAGGAAATGCTGGCCAAAGTGGATTATCAGCTACAAGTGGTTCAAGTGGATCATCAGGTACACTAGGTACTTCAGGTGTAGCAGGTACTTCAGGTGCTAGTAAATCATCAGGATCTTCAGGAACCTCAGGTACAAATGGAACAAGTGGTGATGCAGGTACTTCAGGATTATCAAATACAAGTGGTACAAGCGGTACAAACGGTACCCAAGGTACTTCAGGAATATCAGGAACTAGCGGACTAAGTTCAACAAGTGGTTCAGCAGGATCTTCAGGTACAAATGGTTCCTCAGGAAATGCTGGTCAAAGTGGACTATCAGCAACTAGTGGATCTAGTGGATCATCAGGTACTCTAGGTACATCTGGTGTTGCTGGAACTAGTGGAGCTTCAAATACAAGTGGTACAAGTGGTACAAACGGTACCCAAGGTACTTCAGGAGATGCTGGAACTTCAGGATTAAGCAAAACTTCAGGTACTTCAGGTACCAGTGGTACTCAAGGTACAAGTGGAAACGCAGGTACAAGTGGTTTATCAAATACAAGTGGTAGTTCAGGTTCAGCTGGTTCAAGTGGTACAAATGGTTCTTCAGGTAATGCAGGTCAATCAGGATTAAGTGCAACTTCAGGTTCAAGTGGTTCATCAGGTACTTTAGGTACTTCAGGTGTAGCAGGTACTTCAGGTGCTAGTAAATCATCAGGATCTTCAGGTACTTCGGGTACTCAAGGTACTTCAGGTAATGCAGGTACAAGCGGACTAAGCAAAAGTTCAGGTACTTCAGGTACATCTGGTACAAATGGTACAAGCGGAAATGCAGGCACTTCAGGATTAAGTAAAACATCAGGTTCAGCAGGTTCAAGTGGTACAAATGGTTCCTCAGGAAATGCTGGTCAAAGTGGATTATCAGCTACAAGTGGTAGTTCAGGTTCTTCAGGTACTTTAGGTACTTCAGGTGTTGCTGGAACAAGCGGTTCAAGTAAATCATCAGGTTCAAGTGGTACTAGTGGTACAAACGGTACTTCAGGTAATCATGGTACTTCAGGACTAAGTAGAACTTCAGGTACTAGCGGTACTTCAGGTACACAAGGAACAAGTGGAAATGCTGGTACAAGTGGATTATCAAACACATCAGGAACAGCTGGTTCAAGTGGTACTAATGGTTCTTCAGGAAATGCTGGTCAATCAGGTTTAAGTGCTACTTCAGGTTCATCAGGTTCATCAGGTACACTAGGTACTTCAGGTGTAGCAGGTACTTCAGGTGCAAGTTCATCATCAGGATCTTCAGGAACCTCAGGTACTTCAGGTACTTCAGGTAATCATGGTACTTCAGGATTAAGTAAAACTTCAGGTACATCTGGTACAAGTGGTACAAGCGGTAATACAGGTACTTCAGGACTAAGTAAAACTTCGGGTTCAGCAGGATCTTCAGGTACAAATGGTACAAGCGGTAACGCTGGCCAATCAGGATTAAGTGCTACAAGCGGTAGTTCAGGCTCATCAGGTACACTGGGTACTTCAGGTGTAGCAGGTACGTCAGGTGCTAGTAAATCATCAGGATCTTCAGGTACTTCGGGTACCCAAGGTACTTCAGGTAATGCAGGTACAAGCGGACTAAGCAAAACCTCAGGTACTTCAGGTACATCTGGTACAAGCGGTAATACAGGTACTTCAGGATTAAGCAAAACATCAGGTTCAGCAGGTTCAAGTGGTACAAACGGTACTTCAGGTAATAATGGCCAATCAGGATTAAGTGCTACAAGTGGTTCAAGCGGTTCATCAGGTACATTAGGTACATCTGGTGTTGCTGGAACTAGTGGTTCAAGTAAAACATCAGGTACAAGTGGTACTTCAGGTAACAGCGGAACTACAGGTAACGCAGGTACTTCAGGTGCAAGTAAAACATCAGGTACTTCAGGTACAAATGGTACAAGTGGTGTTTCTGGTACTTCAGGACTAAGTAGAACTTCGGGTTCAGCAGGTTCTTCAGGTACAAATGGTTCCTCAGGAAATGCTGGACAATCAGGTTTAAGTGCTACATCAGGTTCATCAGGTTCATCAGGTACTCTAGGTACATCTGGTGTTGCTGGAACTAGTGGTTTAAGTAAAACAAGTGGTACTTCAGGTACATCGGGTGCTAACGGGACTACAGGTAACGCAGGTACTTCAGGTGCAAGTAAAACAAGTGGTACTTCTGGTACTTCAGGTAACAGCGGAACTACAGGCAATGCTGGTACAAGTGGTTTATCTAAAACCTCAGGAACAGCAGGTTCAAGTGGTACTAATGGTACCTCAGGTAATAATGGCCAATCAGGGCTTTCAGCTACAAGTGGTAGCTCAGGCTCATCAGGTACTTTAGGTACAAGTGGTGTTGCTGGAACTTCAGGAGCTTCTAAAACAAGTGGTACTTCAGGTACTTCAGGTAACAGCGGAACTACAGGTAACGCAGGTACTTCAGGTGCAAGTAAAACATCAGGTACAAGTGGTACTTCAGGTACCAGTGGTAACAAAGGTACTTCAGGATTAAGCAAAACTTCGGGTTCAGCAGGTTCTTCAGGTACAAATGGTTCCTCAGGAAATGCTGGTCAATCAGGTTTAAGTGCTACAAGCGGTAGTTCAGGCTCATCAGGTACATTAGGTACTTCAGGTGTAGCAGGAACCTCAGGCGCAAGTAAAACTTCAGGTAGTTCAGGTACCTCAGGTACTCAAGGTACTTCAGGTAATCATGGTACTTCAGGACTAAGTAAAACTTCAGGTACATCTGGTACAAGTGGTACAAGCGGTAATACAGGTACCTCAGGATTAAGTAAAACATCAGGTTCAGCTGGTTCTTCAGGTACAAATGGTTCCTCAGGAAATGCTGGTCAATCAGGATTAAGCGCTACAAGCGGTTCAAGTGGTAGCTCTGGTACTTTAGGTACTTCAGGAGTTGCTGGTACTTCAGGTGCTTCTAAAACAAGTGGTACAAGTGGTACTTCAGGTAATAGTGGAACTACAGGTAACGCAGGTACATCTGGACTAAGTAAAACAAGTGGTACAAGTGGTACCTCAGGTACTAGTGGTAATACAGGTACCTCAGGATTAAGTAAAACTTCTGGAACAGCTGGTTCTTCAGGTACAAACGGTACTTCAGGTAACGCAGGTCAATCAGGATTAAGCGCTACAAGCGGTAGTTCAGGTTCATCCGGTACTTTAGGTACAAGTGGTGTAGCAGGTACCTCAGGAGTAAGTGCAAATTCAGGTACATCAGGTACAAATGGTACAGCAGGTACTTCAGGAAATGCTGGTGGTAGCGGAGTAAGTAATACTTCGGGTACTTCAGGTACTTCAGGTACAAGTGGTGCTGCAGGTTCAAGTAGAACTTCAGGTACATCTGGTACTTCTGGTACAAGTGGTATTTCCGGAAATGTTGGTACTTCAGGTACTTATGTATCAATTACTGCAGGAAATGGTTTAACAGGTGGTGGAGTTTTAAGTACAGATAGAACAATAAATGTTGGTGCTGGTACAGGTATTTTAGCAAATACAAATGATGTTGCTATAAACTTATTATCAACATCAGCCCCAGAATTATTATATTGGGATGGAAGTAGATTTACAGAATTTGGCCCTCCAGGATTCTTAGCTGGTCCTAATGGATTAGATGGACAAGGATTTATTGATATTTTAAACTTAAATATACTATCAGCTACAACTAAATTATTCGATATTCCACACCCAACAAAAGAAGGATATAGACTTCGTCACGGTAACTTGGAAGGCCCAGAAAACGGTGTATATTACCGTGGTAAAACAACTACAAATGTAATTGAATTACCTGATTATTGGACTGGGTTAGTAGATGAAAATACAATTACAGTACAATTAACTTCAATTGGTAGTTCATGTGTACATTACGTTGTAAACATAGAAAATAACCAAGTTAATGTATCTTGTGATTGTGGAAATATAAATGCTTATTACGTAATACACGCAGAAAGAAAAGATGTTCCATCATTACAAGTAGAATACAAAAGATAAATATTTATTGTAGATTAATA